>WBZL01001355.1_pt1 | contig 25907 bp, 22 predicted proteins | sample 5204291 | NCBI WGS metagenome assembly WBZL01 (sample SAMN12344345, study PRJNA552823) | activated sludge metagenome | biome: Activated sludge suspended growth; feature: Nitrification reactor; material: Wastewater; isolation source: activated sludge from nitrification reactor of wastewater...
CCGGATCGCATTCAGGCGCGCGACGGCGCCGCCGTAGTTGATCTGGTGGTGGCTTCGCAGCAGCTTCTCCGAGAGGCCGGTCAGCTTCGCCGGGTCGAACGGAAGGTCCCGGGTACGAGCGATCATCGAAGTTCCTTCAGGAGTTGGCCATCACGGCGGCGCGCCCGAGCTGGAACATCAGCCCGACGAGCCCGCAGCCCAGCACGACCGGAATCACGCCGGCCTTCAGCCGGAAGAGCGCAACTGCCGCGCCCAGACCGATGACGGCGGAAGCCCATTCGAAGCGACCGTCGCGCCCTTCGGGCCACAGGACGTGCCACGCGAAGAAAAGAGCCAGGTTCACGATGACGCCGACGACGGCGGCGGTGATGCCGGTCAACGGCGCGGTGAACCTGAGGTTGCCGTGCGTCGACTCGATGAACGGGGCACCGAGGAAGATGAAGAAGAACGACGGCAGGAAGGTGAAGAAGGTCACCACGGTCGCCGCCGCCGCGCCGGCGAGGAAGAGCGACTCGATTCCGAAGATCGCCTGGTTCCAGCCGCCGACGAAACCCACGAACGCGACCACCATGATGAGCGGCCCGGGAGTCGTCTCTCCCAACGCCAGCCCGTCGATCATCTGCGGCGCCGTGAGCCATTGATGGTGCTCGACGGCCCCCTGGTACACGTACGGCAGCACCGCATAGGCTCCGCCGAAGGTCATCAGCGCCGCCTTGGTGAAGAACCAGCCCATCTGGGTCAACGCTCCGCTCCAGCCGAAGGCCGCGGCGAGCGCACCCAGCGCGACGGCCCAGAGGCCCAGGCAGACGACAAGTACCGCGCGCAATCGCGCCCAGGCGAAGCGCGCGTGCGCAGGCACCGGCGTTCGGTCGTCGATGAGAGCAGGGCCGTAGCTCCGACCCGCCACGTCGTGCGCGCGCCAGGCCTCGAACCTGCGCGGCGCGAGCCTTCCGCCCAGGTACCCGACCGCACCGGCCACGAGCACGATGACCGGGAACGGCAGGTCCAGCGCGAAGATCGCGAAGAACGCACCGCCCGCGATGGCCCAGAGCCACGCGTTCGTGAGGGTGCGCGAGCCGACCCGCCAGGCCGCGTGCACCACCAGCGCCGTCACGGCCGGCTTGATGCCGTAGAAGAACCCGGCGACGACCGGCACGTTGCCGAAGGCCATGTAGACCCAGGACAGCGCGACGAGGATGAGCAGCGACGGCAGCACGAACAGTCCGCCGGCGACGATGCCGCCCCAGGTCCGGTGCATCAGCCAGCCGATGTAGGTGGCCAACTGCTGGGCCTCGGGCCCGGGCAGCACCATGCAGTAGTTGAGCGCGTGGAGGAACCGCCCCTCCGAGATCCACCGCCTGCGCTCGACCAGCTCGTCGTGCATGATGGCGATCTGCCCGGCAGGGCCGCCGAAACTGATGAAGCCGAGCTTCAGCCAGTAGCGGAAGGCCTCCTCGCGCGTCGGCAACGCGGGTACCGCCGCGGCCGCGACCGGCTTGTCAGCTGTCATGGCTCGCCTTCAGGGCCTCGTAGCACGCGTCGAACACCGGAAGCGCGGCGGCGAGAAGCTGGTCGTCGTCCTCGTGCCGCGACTGCAGGCCGCGAACCAGCATCTCGAGGCCCGGCGCCTCGTCGACCGGAATGCCGCCGACGTCGATGAAGTGCACCAGCTTCGCGAACTTTCGAAGCGCGGCGTCCCCGAGCAGGCCGAAACTCTCGGCCACGACCTCGAAGGTCACCTTGTCGCCGACGTGCGTGAACGTGGCGCCGTCGAAGTCGTAGCCGAGCACCGAATCCGGGCACTTCTTCGCGTCGCCCAGCCAGGTGAAGGTCGCCGACTGGTCGATGTGCCGCCGAACGAGCCACGCCGTGGCGAGGCGGTCCACCCGGGGACGCCTGCGCGTCGCCCAGACGCGTCCCTGGTAGTCGGCGATGGCTCGCGACGGGATCCGTGCGTCGGTGGAAGCGGGTTCGTCAGGGGCGACATGGAGATCGATCTCGCGCCGCAGCGCGGCCAGCGCCGCCACCGCCTTCCGGCCGTCCTTCCCGGGAAAGAAGTCGCTCGTCTGGATCGCCAGCAGTCGGGTCTCCAGGCTCCGCCGGTCCTTGCGCAGTTCGGCCTCCGACGCGATCCCGACGCGCGCCTGCACATCCTTGATCGCCTGCAGGAACTCCGCGTAGGCCTGCGAGCGGTCGAAGAGCGACCGGAACGACCCCTCCTGGGCTGCGTCCCGCGCTTGCAGGACGAGCAGGTGCGCCGGTGCACCGGCCTCGACGATCGTTCGCTCGAGTTCCCACAGCGCCTGGGCAGTGCCGGCGTGATCGGGCAGCACGTACACGCCGTCCCGCAGTGTGCCGGCGCCGGTGGCCTTCAGCGCCCGCCAGACCCGAACGCGCAGCCCGCTGGGATTCGCCGGCAGCGTCGCCGTCAGGACAAGCCAGGTGGTCGTCATGAAACTATTATCACATACCGTGACAATTATTACAACCCCTACCTCTTCGTCTCCCGCGATCCCCAACGGACGCCGGAAACCGGGGCGACGGAGGGCACCGGAGCGCCGCGGATCGCGCCGACCGGTCTGCGCGCCTCAGAGCCCCCCCTCACGGATCCGAGGGACGTCCGTGCTCGAACGCGGCAGAACTCAATCCGGGAGCCCCGCGGCCCCCCCACGAATCCGAGGGACGTCCGTGGGAACGGAGGGCGACGAGAACTGCGGGCGGTCTCGCCTGCTGCAGCACTTGGCCCGGTTCGAATCCATGGGGTCGGGCTCGACTGGATCGTACCCACGCATGGCTTCCGGGGACCGCCGTTTCCTGGTTGTCCGGACTTTGACCGGGATTCGCTCCGCAGACCGGGCGCGCAACGCCATACCGGTCCGTCGATCGTTTCGGGGTGCGCGCGCTTGACAGGCACGCGAGGTTCTCCTAAGGTCCTATCGTCCATACGTCCAGTACTGCCGATGTCTGTCACCGGAACCGCAGCGATCGACGGCGCGCAGGCGCCGCTCTACGTGCAGCTCGCGCACCTCTTCAGGCGCCGGATCAGCAGCGGCGTCTGGAAGCTGGGGGAGAGGCTTCCGTCGCTCGAACGCCTGGTGAACGAGTTCGACGTCGCCCGCGTGACGGTGAGGCAGGCCGTCGGGCAGCTGACCCGCGACGGGCTCGTCTCGCCGCAGCAGGGGCGCGGAACGTTCGTCACCGGCAAGCCGGTCGAGGACCGGTGGCTCACGATGCGGACGACAGTCCGCAACTTCGACGAGCTCTACCGCAACACGGTGCCGACGATCCTCAACATCGACGAGTCGATGCGCTCGCCGCCATCGCTCGCGGACGACGGAACGCCGGCGGAGCGCTACGTCTACATGCGCCGAGTGCACCAGCGCGACGGCAAGCCCTACTGCGTGATCAACATCTACCTCGACAAGAAGGTGTTCGACCGCCAGCCGGCGAAGTTCCGCGGGCAGGCCGTCCTCCCGCTGCTGCTCGCGATGCGAACGCCCAGGATCGCCGTCGCAAGGCAGGTGCTCACCGTCTCCACGGCCGACCTCGAGGTCGCACGGCACTTGGGCATCGGCTTCAACGCCCCGGTCGCCGAGGTGCGCCGCGTCTTCACGGATCCGGCGGGCAAGGTCATCTACCTGGGCGAGATCACCTATCGCGGCGACTGCGTGCGCATGGAGATGGACCTTCAGTACGACGTCGGCGGCGCGTCCGCTGGCGTGCACCCGCGACGAGCCGGAGGCGGCCGCCGCAGCCTGCGGGCGGATGCCCGCGGATCCACCGACCCCAAGTCCAGGAGACGCCCATGATCGCGCGCCGGAGGATCCTTTCAGTCGTGGCGCTCGCGCTGTTCGCGCTCGTCCCCGCGGCGGTCCGGGCCCAGGGCGAAGCGTTCCCCAACCACGCGATCCGCTTCATCGTGCCGTTCCCGCCGGCCGGTGTCGTCGACGTCGTCGCCAGGATGATCGGCGACAAGCTCTCCACGAAGTATGGGCAGCCGGTGATCGTGGAGAACAAGGCCGGAGCCGGCGGCTCGATCGGGACCGAACTGGTCGCCAAGGCACCCGCCGACGGCTACACGATCCTGTTCGTCGGCACCGGCTTCACGGTGCTGCCCAGCATCGTGAAGGGACTGCCGTGGAGCCCCGCCGACTTCCGGGCGGTCCTCGGCATCGGCAGCGTGCCGAACGTGGTGGTCGTGCACCCGGACGTGCCCGCGAAGTCGATGGCCGAGCTGATCGCGCTCGCCAAGTCGAGCCCCACCCCGCTGTCGTTCGGCTCGCCGGGTGTCGGCTCGTCGCCGCATCTGTCCGGAGAACTGCTTGCACAGATGGCCGGCATCAAGCTCACGCACGTCCCTTACAAAGGCCAGCCGGACGCCGTCAACGACCTCCTCGGAGGGCGTCTCACGATGATGCCGCTCTCCTCGGCACTCGCGATCCCGCTCGTCAAGTCGGGCAAGCTGCGCGCGCTCGCCGTGACGTCCGGCAAGCGCACGACGGCCAACCCGGAACTTCCGACCGTCGCCGAAGCCGCCAGCCTTCCCGGCTACGAAGTGCAACCGTTCACCGGCGTGTTCGTGCCGGCGAAGACACCCGAACCGATCGTGCGCAAGCTCGCCGCCGACATGATGGAGATCCTGGCTATGCCCGACGTGAAGGCGCGCATGGCCGGCGTGGGCATGGAGCTCTCGCCCCAGCCGCACGTCGAGTTCGACGCCGTCATCGCCGCCGAGATCGCACGCTGGGCCGAAGTGATCCGCAAGGCGGGCATCGTCGCGCAATGAGATCGGGCCCAGCGACGCGCGGGCGTCGCGCGCGGGCAGCCCCGCCGTTCTCGCGCGGGCTCGCGCGTTGAGCGCGGGCCTGTGCTGGGCCGGCACGCCCCTTCAGGCGGTGCTGGTCGACCTCGACGGCACGATGGTCGACACGCTCGGTGACTTCGTCGTCGCGATCGACCTGATGCTCGACGACTTCTCGCTGCCTCGTGTCAGCCGCGGCTTCATCGAACGGCTCATCGGCAAGGGGGGCGACCACCTGACGCGAGCGGTGCTCGAGGAAGCGGTCCGCCTGCGCGACCGGCAGTCGGGCATCGGAGCCGGACCGGCGCGTACGCACGAGGCGATCGCGGCGATGGCGCCGGCAGCGCTGCGAAGCTACCGCGATCACTATCACGGGGTGAACGGACGGCACGCCACCGTGTACCCCGGCGTCGAACAGGGCCTCGGGCGCCTGCACGCACGCGGGCTCAAGCTCGCCTGTGTCACCAACAAGCCGACGGCGCTGGCGGAGCCGCTGCTTCGCGCCAAGGGGCTCGACGGGTTCTTCACCGGAGTCTTCGGGGGCGACCGGTTCGAGCGGCTGAAGCCCGACCCGATGCCTTTCCTCCGGACGTGCGAAACGCTCGGCAGCGAGCCCGGGCGCACGCTGGTGATAGGCGATTCCAGCAACGATGCCGAAGCCGCGCGGGCCGCCGGATGTCCGGTGGTGCTCGTCACCTACGGCTACAACCACGGCAAGCCGGTGAGCGCCGTCGATGCCGACGCTTGCGTCGATTCCATCGCCGAGCTGACCGCGCCCTGAAACCGGACCATCGAGGGGAGCGAATCCGCGGCGGGACCTGCGCCGGGGCATCACCCGCCCTGAGCGCGGCGGTCGGTATGCCACGCGGGACCCGGTGGAGACACCCGTCGCGCCAACTCCCGTTGGACCCGACGCCCGCCATGACTGCCGGACAGCCGGCGTGGCCCCTGCCCCGGCGCCCGGGGAGCGCCGAGGGCGCCGTCACGCCATCTGCCCGACGGTGCGGCTGAAGCGCCGCAGCGAGAACGCGAAGAACGTCGAGCCGATCGCCACGAGCCAGGCCATCGGCTGCCAGACGAAGTCGAGGCCGGCACCGCGATAGAGGATGGCCTGCGCCGCCGCCACGAAGTGGGTGGTGGGCGCGGCGATCATGATGTCCTGCACGAACGCCGGCATGCTCTCGCGCGGCGTCGAGGATCCCGACAGCATCTGCAACGGCAGCAACACCAGGATCAGCAGCATCGCGAACTGCGGCATCGAGCGCGTCACCGTCGCCAGGAAGATGCCCATGGACGTCGTGGCGAACAGATGCAGCGCTGCCACGCCGAGGAAGAGCGCGACCGACCCCTCGATCCGCACCCGGAGCAGTCCCTGCACGATGAAGAGCAGGGAGAACGTCGCGGCCAGCAGGACCACGAGCCCCATCGACCACACCTTCGACAGCATGATCTCGCCCGGAGTGACGGGCATCGCGAGCAGGTGCTCGATGGTTCCGTGCTCGCGCTCGCGCATGAGCGCCGCGCCGGTGAGCAGAATCGACAGCAGCGTCACGTTGTTGATGATCGCCATGACCGAGCCGAACCAGCCATGGTTGAGGGTCGGGTTGAAGCGGGCGCGTAGTGCGAGATCGACGGGAGCCGCCACCGTGCTTCGGCTGCGCGCGACGAATCCCTCGATCTCGCCCAGAACGATCTGCTGCGCGTAGCCGCTGCCGGAAAACGCCTGGCTCATGCGCGTCGCGTCGACGTTGAGCTGGATGGCGGGTGAGCGTCCTGCAAGCACGTCGCGCTGGAATCCGGACGGAATCACCATCCCGAACGTGAACTCGCCGGCATCGAGGCCCGCGTCGAGGCGGGCGAGCGACGACACGGCGCTCGGCAGGAACTGCGGCGGGTAGAACGCAGCGGCGATCCGCTCCGAGAGCGGGGACCGGTCCTCGTCCACGATAGCGATCGGCGCCTTGTTCAGCGTCTCGGGGGCCGCCGTGGCGGACGTGTACACCGATACGGTGAAGAAGAAGACGACCAGCAGGAGCATGACGGGATCGCGCGCGAGCCCCCACAGCTCCTTGACGCCCAGCCGATAGACGTTGGCCAGCGAAGGGACCCGTGCCATCACTTCTCCTGCTTGCGCAACAGCAGCACCGCACCGGCCAGGATCACGGGCGCGGCGAGCGCGAGAGGCCAGAACGACGCCAGGAGATCGTCGAAGCCCAGCGCCTTGTTGAAGACACCGCGCGTGATCGTGAGAAAGTGGCTCGCGGGATAGATGCGGCCGACGAAAGCCCCCGCCCCTTCGAGGGAGCTCACCGGATCCAGCATGCCGGAGAACTGCACCACGGGGATCATGGTGCCGATCATCGTGAGGAAGAGCGCCGCGACCTGGCTGCGGGTGAACGTCGACGCGAGGAGGCCGATGCCGGTTGCGCAGATCGTGTAGATCACGGCGCCGAGAAGCAGCGTCGGGAAGCTCCCCTTGACCGGCACGCCGAAAAGTCCCACAGCCATCAGCACCATCAGCAGGAAGTTCACGAGCGCGAGGACGACGTAGGGCACCTGCTTGCCGAACAGGAATTCGCTGCGGGTGACGGGCGTGACGTAGAGGTTGAGGATCGACCCCAGTTCCTTCTCGCGGACCACGGACAGCGCCGCAAGCATCGCCGGGAACATCATCAGAAGCAACGGGATCACCGCAGGCACCATGGCTGGAAGGCTCTGGACACCGGGGTTGTATCGATACCGGGTCTCGACCGTCGCTGCGTTTCCTGCCTCGGCGCTGCCGCCCCGAGCGCTCGCCTGCTCGGCGAGCCAGCTTCGGTGCATGCCCTGCACGTAGCCTGAGGCCGTCTCCGCCCGAGTCGGCATCGCGCCGTCGACATAGGCGCCAATCGCAACGCGCTGCCCGCGCGCGACGTCGCGCGCGAATCCGGCGGGAATCACCAGCGCGACGCTGAGTTCGCCGCTGCGCATGCGCCGGTCGAGGTCGGCCTCGTCGGCGATGGGCGCGTGCTCGACGAAGTAGCGCGATCCGGACAGATCGAGTGCGTAGCCCTCGCTCACGCTCGTCCGATCGTGGTCGAGCACGGCGAAAGTCAGATCCTCCACGTCCATGTTGATGCCATAGCCCATGATGAACAGCAGCAACAGACTGCCCACCAGGGCGAGGGTCGCCCGGACGGGATCGCGCTTCAGCTCCAGCGACTCGCGCACCGTGTAGCTCCAGGCGCGGGCCGGACTGAAAGCCTGCCGTCGCGGCGTGCGGGGCGCCGGAGCCTGCCCGTGCGCGGCCGGCGCAGATCCGGCCGCCGGCACGTCGCCGCGGGCACCGGCCTCGACGAGACACGCGATGAACGCCTGTTCGAGATCGCGCGCACCGCGCTGCCGGACGATCTCCGCGGGAGCCTCGCTCACCAGCACCTGACCCGCGTGCATGAGCGAGATGCGGTCGCAGCGCGCCGCCTCGTTCATGAAGTGGGTCGAGATGAAGATGGTCACGCCGTCGCTGCGCGACAGTTCCGCCAGGAGTTCCCAGAACCGGTCGCGCGCAACCGGGTCGACGCCCGACGTGGGTTCGTCGAGGATCAGGAGTTCGGGGCCGTGCACCATCGCGACGGCGAGCGACAGGCGTTGTCTCAGGCCGAGCGGCAAAGCATCCGGAAGGGCATCCATGAGCTCCGTCAGGCCGAAGCGCGCGGCCATCTGTTGCGCCCGCTCCTGCACCGCGGACTCGGCCACGCCGAACAGGCGCGCGTGCAGTACGAGGTTCTGCGCCACCGTGAGTTCCGAGTAGAGCGAGAACGCCTGCGACATATAGCCCACGCGCCGCCGGGTCGCGATGTCCTTCGGATCGACCTCGTGCCCGAACAGCCATGCCCTGCCCTCGCTCGCCGGCAGGAGGCCGGTGAGCATCTTCATCGTGGTGGACTTGCCACAGCCGTTGGAGCCGAGGAAGCCGAAGATCTCGCCGCGCCGGATGCGGAAGCTCACGTGGTCCACTGCCGCGAAGTCGCCGAAGCGCATCGTGAGATCGCGGGCCTCGATGGCGACCACCTCGTCGCCCCTGGCCGCCGGCAGCGGCGGAATCGCGAGTTCGCGATGCCCCCGGCGCTTGTCGGGCGGCAGAAGCGCGACGAACGCGGCTTCGAGGCTCGTGCTGTCCGTGCGCGCGAGGAACTCGGCGGGCGTGCCCGTGGCGAGCACGCGGCCCGCGTCCATGGCGACCAGCGAATCGAAACGCCGGGCCTCGTCCATGTAGGCCGTGGCAACGATCACGCTCATTCCCGGGTGGTCGCTGCGGATGCCCGCGACGAGTTCCCAGAACTGGCTGCGGGCGAGCGGATCCACGCCCGTCGTAGGTTCGTCGAGGATCAGCAGGTCCGGATCGTGGATCAGCGCGCAGCACAGCCCGAGCTTCTGTTTCATTCCGCCCGACAGCTTCCCCGCCGGGCGCTGCAGGAAAGGGTGCAGTCCCGTGCTGCGCGTGAGCATCTCGATGCGCCGCTCCCGCTCCGCCGCGGCGTGGCCGAAGAGCCTCCCGAAGAACTGGAGGTTCTCGCCGACGGAGAGCGTCGGGTAGAGGTTCCGGCCGAGCCCTTGCGGCATGTAGGCGATGCGCGCGCACACGTCGTCGCGGTGGCGGCGCCTCGCCATGTCGCCGCCGAGAACCTCGACGCGCCCTTGCTGGATCGCGCGCGCCCCCGCGACCAGCGACAGGAGCGTCGACTTGCCGACCCCGTCGGGCCCGATCAGTCCGATCACGCGACCGGCGGGAACGTCCAGCGTGACGGCGGCGAGCGCGAGCGCCTTTCCGTATCGGTGGGTGACGGCGTCGAGCCGCGCGACGACGGCCGGTGCCGTCGCGGTCATTGCACGAGACCGTTCGTCAGGAAGTCCGGCCATGCGGCGGTGTCGTCGATGCGGACATACGCGACGCCGGGCAGGCCGGTCTTCACGCGCTCGATGTGCTTGCGCAGCAGTTCGGGCGGGATCTGCGCGCGCACGCGGAACATGAGCTTCGCCCGCTCTTCCGCGGTCTCCACGGTCTTGGGCGTGAACTGCGCGACGTCGGCCACGAAGCTCACCTTGGCCGGAATCACGTACTTCGGCGCGGCATCGAGCACGATGCGCACCGGCGCACCGAGCGCCACTCGCCCGGCCTGCGCGGTCGGCAGGAAGAACGTCATGTACACGTCGGAGAGGTCCACGAGATTGAGCACGCGGCCACCCGCAGCCAGCACCTCGCCCGGACGCGCGACGATGTACTGCACGCGGCCCGCGCGCGGCGCCTTGAGCGTGGCATCGGCGATGTCGGCAGCGACCGCGTCGATCGCCGCCGCCGCGGCCGCCTCCGCGGATTCGGCGTCGACCACCTGGGCTCTGGCGGCCGCGATCGCGGCGTCGGAGGCCGCGACCTGCGCCTGCGCCGCAGCCACGGTGGCACGTGCGCTCTGCGCGGAGGCGCGATCGTCGTCCAGCGCCTGCCCGGAGATGAAGCCGGTCCTGGCGAGTTGCTCGGAGCGGGCGAGGCGGCTCTCCGCGGCGGCGACCTGCGCCTTGCGCTGCTCGACCAACGCGACGTTGGCTTCACGCTCCGCTCCGCGCTGACTCACCAGGCTGCGTGCACTGCCCACGGCTATGCGCGCCCGCTCGCGCTGGGCCTCGGCCTGGCGCCGCTGCGCTTCGAGCTGGTCGGTCTCCATCACGGCGAGGACCTGCCCGGGTTCGACGAAGTCCGACTCCTTGACCCGGATTTCCTTGAGCCGTCCGGGAATCCGCGTGGCGACGTCGATCTCCACGCCTTCGATGCGGCCGTTGCCGGAGGCGATGCCGGTGGAAAGCGGCGGCTCGACGTAGCGCTGCCATGCGAACCATGCCAGCACACCGATCGCCAGCGCGCCAGCGAGGAGCATCGCGTAGCGGCGCGGCGGACCGCCCGTCGAGGGCGTGATTGCGCCCGAAGGCTGCGCCGGGGCAGACGAGGCAGGAGCGGCAGGCCGAGCAGGACCGTCGTTCATCGGAAGCGTCGGGGACCATTCAGAGGTGAATCCCCAGTCTACCGCAGCGCTGCGCGGCGATCCCCGAGCCGGAGTGCCACACGCGCGGCGCACCGAGGTGCGCACGCAACGGACCTTCGGTGTCGCGGCGAGGCTCCGTGCAGCGCTCACAGTCGCGACGTCGACGAAGCCGCGACACGGATCCCGCTCCCGCGTCCGGCGGCGCGCGCGATGGTGATACTCTCGACCGTGCGGGATGGCTCCCGCAGGCCATCGCGCACGGGGCTCGATGCGCTTCCCGCAACGTTGCCGGCACCCCAGGCCTCCGACAGGAGATTCGCGATGCAGAACGTGATGAAGGCGGCCGTCGTATGCGCTTTCGACAAGCCGCTGACGATCGAGGAGGTGCCCGTGCCCCGGCCCGGCGCCGGCGACGTGCTGGTCAAGATCGAGGCCTGCGGCGTGTGTCACACGGATCTGCACGCCGCCGAAGGCGACTGGCCGGTGAAACCGAGTCCCCCGTTCATCCCGGGCCACGAAGGTGTCGGCGTCGTCGCTGCCGTGGGCGCCGGTGTCACGCACGTCAAGGAGGGCGACCGCGTCGGCATTCCGTGGCTCTACTCGGCCTGCGGGCATTGCGAGCATTGCCTCGGCGGTTGGGAAACCCTGTGCGAGAACCAGCGGAACACGGGCTATTCGGTCAACGGGAGCTTCGCCGAGTACGCGTTGGGCAAGGCCGACTACGTCGGCCACCTGCCTTCCAACGTCGGCTTCGTCGAGATCGCTCCGGTCTTGTGCGCCGGGGTCACCGTGTACAAAGGCCTCAAGGTCACCGACACCCGGCCCGGCGACTGGGTGGTGATCTCCGGCATCGGTGGCCTCGGGCACATGGCGGTGCAGTACGCGAAGGCGATGGGCCTCAACGTGGCCGCGGTGGATGTCGACGATGCCAAGCTCCGGCTGGCCGGGCGCCTGGGCGCCGCCGTTACCGTCAACGCCCGGACGACTGACCCGGCCGCGTTCCTCAAGAAGGAGATCGGCGGTGCCCACGGAGTACTCGTCACCGCCGTCTCGACCAAAGCCTTCGAGCAGGCGCTGGGCATGGTCCGCCGCGGCGGCACCGTCTCGCTCGTCGGTCTGCCGCCAGGTCAGTTCCCGCTGGACATCTTCGGCATGGTTCTCAACGGCATCACCGTGCGCGGTTCCATCGTCGGCACCCGGCTGGATCTGGCGGAATCGCTGGCGTTCGCCGGACAGGCCAAGGTGGCCGCCACCGTCACCGGCGATCGTCTGGAGAACATCAACGACATCTTCGCGCGGATGCACGCGGGCAAGATCGAAGGCCGCGTGGTGCTCGACATGAGCGCCTGAGCACGACGATCTCGCGAACGCGATGCGCCGGCGCTCGCCGCGGGACGTCCGCGCGGCCCGCGGGAGGATGGATGGCGCCCGGGTTCCGGGGTTCTGCGAGAAGTCCGGGCGGTCGTTCTAGGACGTCAGCGTCCGGTGCGGTTCGCGCCGGGCGAGGTACGCATCCCTCGCCGCCCGTCGCGAAATCTTGCCCACGGCCGTACGTGGCAGCATGTCGGTTCCGATCACGACGTCCGAGGGCTTCATGTAGGAACCGAGCGCCCTGGCGACGTGCTCGCGCACGTGCTCCGTAGACACGGGCATATCGGGGCGGACCTGGCACAGGACGACCGGCGTCTCGCCCCATTTCTCGTGCGGGACGCCGAACGCGGCGACTTCGAGTACGCCTTCGACCTGCCCCACGATCCGTTCGAGGTCCGCCGGGTAGATGTTGTGTCCGCCGGAGATGATCATCTCGCCGACCCGGTCGACCAGATGCAGGTAGCCGCGCGCGTCCAGGCGACCCAGGTCTCCGGTCCTGAACCATCCGTCGACGAAGCGCTCGCGGGTCTGCTCGGGTGCGTTGAAGTACCCGTCGGCCATGCCGTCGCAGCGCACGGTCACCTCGCCGGTCTCGCCGGCCGGGAGCGCTCGTCCGTCCTCGTCCCGGATTTCGAGGTCGACCAGCGGCAAGGGCCTTCCCGCGGAGAGGATCGGGTCGGTGTCGTCGTACTCCGCGAACCACTCCTTCGGTCCCATGCCGGAAATCGGCACCGCCTCGCTCGTTCCGTAGGTCTGGTAGAGCACTTCGTCACCGAAGCAGTCGCGCGCAGCCCGGATCACGCGCCGGCTGATCGGCGCCGAACCGATCGCGAGGCACTTCAGCGGCAGCCTGGGCAAATCCAGGTTGGCGGCGACCGCGGTGACCGAGTCGACCAGCGTCGGCGGCGCGAAGAGATACGCGATGGACTCGCTTCCGAGCAGGTCGACGATCCGATCGGGCGCCGTCGACGCCGAGAGCACCTGGCGCGCGCCAGCCGCCCAGGCCGGAAGGAAGTAGTACCCGGAGGCGTGACTCATCGGCGCGACGTGCAGCATCGCGTCGCCCGGTGCGATCAGCGGCTTGAACGCGACTTCGTCGCGGCCGATGCAGGCCCATTGCCGCTGCGTGCTGGTGATCCCCTTGGGACGCCCGGTTGTCCCTCCGCTGTGCCGGATCATGTTCAGCCAGTCCTCGCCGATCCGCACCGCCGGATCGACGTCGTCCTGGCCCGCGAGCCAGCGCTCGTACTCCGCCCCGCGCACGAGAACGTTGCGCTCGCCCACGGCACCGGCGATCTCGTCCACGACACCGCCGCCGACCTCGTCGTCGACGACGACGAACCGGCATCGCGCGTTCCCGACCATCGAGAGGTGCACGCCGACCGCATTGCGCCAGTAGAGCGGCACGCGGACGAAACCCGCGATCGACGCCGCGACGTAGAAGTCGACCGACCACACGGTGTTCAGTTCCAGCACCGCGACGTGGTCGCCGGGCTTCACGCCCCGTGCCATCAGGCCGCACGCGAGGCGCAGGCCCCGGCTCCAGCACTCGTCGAAACTGTACGCGCGCGTGTCGGTGGCCACCGCGATCCTGCCGCCGAACGCCCGCCGGCTCCGCTCCAGGATTTCGCGGACGATCATCGCGCCGCCTCCACGCAACGCGCGGGCAACGATCGAACGGCGGTACGCGTCGCGAGGCCCGGACATCCACAACCGCGGGCGTTCGGCGAGGCGTCCCGCCGACGCCCGGGTCTTCTCGCTCGTGCGGCGACTTCGGCCTCCCGGCGCTCAAATCGGCACCCGCCTCTGCGTCGTCACGGCCCTCACCGTCGCCTCGCCCGTGCCCTTGACCACGCCTTCGTCATCGACCAGCCACAGGTGAATCCTCGCGGCGCCGTCGCCGATCGCGTGAACCCGGCTGAAGCTCGACAGCGTTTCGTTGGGATACACCGCGCGCCGCTGGACGTTCTCGTAGTCGCTGATCCACCAGCCGGCTCCGAGCGACTCCTCGAGCGCGGCAACCATGACCGAGGCGAGCTGCGGACCCGCGACGATGTTCCGGCCGCCTCCGTAGCGGTGCGACCTGGCGAAATCGGGGTCGTAGTGCGTCGGCGAGTACTCGTCCACCGCGGCCAGCCACCCCATCATCGACATCCACGTGAACGTCGGATGACGTTTCAGGTGGACGATCTGGCCTGTGTTGAAGGCCGACTCGACGTCCGATGTTCGGAGCCATGTCGGCGGCCCGGACTCCGGCGGTAGGTCGACCCTGTGCTCCGCCGGGGACGTGAGCACGCCGGATTCGCCGAAGTCGAGAGCGATCGCCTTGCGAATCAGCCGGGCCGCGAGTTCGTTCCGCTGGTTGTACATGCGCCATTCGTCGCTGAAGAACTCCAGTTCTCCATGACGGCCGGTCTTGCGGTAGCTCGGCAGGATCGTGGCGGTGACCGCGAGGACGTCGCCGCTGAGGATCGGGCAGAGGTAGTGGAAATCGTCGCCGGCGTGAAGCTGCGCGCGGCCGGACGGAAGGCGCGTGATGATCGTCTTCTCGTAGACCCGGTAGGTGCGCGTGTTGTTGAGCAGGTAGAACAGGTACGCGTGCGGCGCTTCGACCGGCCCGCGGAATGCGCCGCCGGGCATCCGCCAGTCGTGCGCCGCCCCGCACGCGTAGGCCACCTGCTCGATGGACTTCTCGTCGACGACGTAGAGGTACGGCTCGGAGGTCCGGCCGACGAACGATTCGGAGCGGCCGCTGTTCGCATAGTCCACCAGCAGGCTATGGACGCCCGTGGTCTCCTTGCCGAGGTGGTGCATGGTCGGTCCCGTCCGTCGATGCCCCGGTCACTCCGGCTTCATCCCGAGATCCCTGATGATCTGTCCCCACCTCTCGGTCTCGGAGGACAGGAACTTCCGGAACTCCTCGGGAGTGCCTCCTCCCGCGATCGCGCCGGCAGCCGTCAGCTTCTCGACGGTGTCGGGCGAACGCACCGCCCAGGTGATGTCGTCGGCGAGCTTGCGGACGATCTCGGCCGGTGTTCCGCCCGGAGCGAAGACCCCGTACCACGCCACCGTCTCGTACCCTGCGAGCCCCTGCTCCATCATCGTCGGGGTGTCCGGCAGCCACGGCACCCGCTTCGCCGAGGTGACCGCGAGCGCCCTGAGCTTCCCGGCCTTGATCTGCTGCAGCGCTCCGTTGTCGAACATCATCGCCACGCGTCCCGAGATCAGGTCGAGATGCGCGGGCGCGCTTCCCTTGTAGGAGACGTGGTTGAGCTTGAGGCCCGCCATCTTCGCGAACAACTCGCCCGACAGATGCGTGGACGTCGCCTGTCCCGTCGAGGCGAACGAGATCGTCCCCGGCTCCGCACGGGCCAGCTTGATCAGGTCGCCGAGCGAGTTGACCGGCAGCCCCGGATACACCACGAGGACGTTGGGAATCGTCGCGAGCAGCGTCACGGGCACGAGATCGGTGGCCGTGTTGTACGGCAGCTTCGCGATCAGCATCGGATTGAGCGCGATCGGCATCGCGGTGAGCAGGACGGTAAGTCCGTCCGGCGCCGCCTTGGCGACCGCGTCGGTCGCGATGACCGTGTTGCCCCCCGGCTTGTTCTCGACGATGACCGAGACGCCCCAGCGCTCGGTCAGCTTCGCCGCCACGAGCCGCGCCTGAAGGTCGGTCGCGCCTCCCGGCGGATAGGCGACGACGATGCGCACGGGCTTCGACGGCCACGCCTGCGCGCCCGCCGGAATCGATGCCAGCAGGGAAAGCGCCGCTGCGAGAAGGGTTGCAACTGCTCGAAACATGGCGGAAGTCCTCCGGAAGGGATGCGTTCGACCGGCACGAAACGGTCTTCGAACCGGCCGTCCCGATCCTAGGACACGCGCAGCGAGGAACCTAGCCACCGCCATGGCTAGCTGGTATACGTTCCGCGCATGGCTGACGGCACCCCCGATCTCGAGGCCCTTCGGCTCTTCGTGAAGGTGGCCGAACTGGGCAACCTGTCGCGCGCGGCGACCGCCCTCGGAACGACGCAGCCCTCGGTGAGCCGCGCGCTCCGCGCGCTGGAGGACAGCCTGCGCGCCTCGCTCTTTCACCGGACCGGCCGCGGCGTGAAGCTCACGACGGTCGGCGAAGAGACCTTGCCGAAGGCCCGAGACCTGCTCGCGCGCGCCGACCGATTCTCGGCGGACATCCGCGACCAGACCCGCGCGCCGTCCGGCACGGTCACGGTGGCGCTGCTGACCCTCTACATGCGGTTGCTCGCGGCCGACCTCTTCGACGAGGTGCACCGCCAGTTCCCGGGCATCGTCCTGCGCCTCCTCGAGAGCTTCAGCGTGGAACACGAGGACTGGCTGTCGAACGGCCGGGTCGACATCGCGCTGGTCACGCGCTATGGCAGGGCGCGCAGCGACGGGCCCGAGGTACTCGCCACGTCGGACGTGATGGTGGTCGGCAATCCCGATCTCGGCGGGGCCGGCGGCGAGCTGCCTTTCCGCGCGCTCGCATCGATTCCGCTGGTGCTCCCGGCTTCGCCGAACGGCCTGCGCCTGTGGGTCGAGGAGGAAGCCCGCCGTCGCAGGTTCCGCCTGAACGTGGTGATCGAGGCCGACTCGGTCGAGGCCCAGCACGCGATCATCTCGCGCGAGCGCTGCTACGCGCTGTGGAGCCAGCACTCGGTGAGGCTGCAACGCTTCGATGCGTCGTTCGCCGCGCGCCGCGTCGTCGAACCCCGGCTGCCCCGCAGCGTGACGATGAAGACGACGACGCACCACCCGCTGAGCCGCGCGTCGCGCGAAGTGGCGCGGATCCTTCGTCGACGGATCCTGGCGGTCCACGCGTCGTAGCGTCCCCGCCTCGCCGCGTCCCGCAGCGAAGTCCCGGATCGGCGGCAGCGGTCCGGTCGGCCGGCACGCCTGCCGGCGGCGTATCCTCCGGAACCGTCGTCGAAGCGGAGGGTTCGCGGCCGTGCGCGCCGTCGAGGCTGGAGACGTCTGTCGCCATTCGCGCGAGGGAGCGTTCCTCGCCGCCGCCGTCGCGCTCGCCGCGCTCGCGTTGCCCTGGCTCGGGTACGAACTCTTCCGGCTGCTCTGGCAGCCGCGCACGATCGGCACGATCGCCATCCATCCGGGCGCGATCGACTTCGAGATCTTCCGCGCGATGCTCGGCGACTGGTTCGCCGGCCGTCCCGTCTACACGGGACCGAAGAGCACCGTCAATACCTACCTGCCGGCGAGCATGCTGCTGTTCTGGCCGGTCTACGGATGGGCATCCCGCTCCGTCGCGCTCTTCGCGTGGTTCGTCGCGACGGCGGTCGCCCTCGCCTGGCTCGTGCGCTGCATGGTGCGCGAGAGCGGCGCGCAGGGGAAGGCGGAGCGCGCCTTCGTCGCGCTCCTGCCGCTCGCCACCTATCCGGCGGGCGCAATCGTCGGCAACGGCCAGTCCACGCTGTTCGTGCTGGCGCTCCTGCTCGCCGCACTCGTCACGCTCCGCGACCGCGAGCCCGGCTGGGGTCGCGACCTCGCGGTGGCGCTGTGCCTGCTGTTCGCGCTGGTGAAGCCCACGGTCGCCGCGCCGTTCGTCGTCGCCGCCGCGTGCGTCGACGGCGGCTTCCGACCGGTGGTCCTCGCCGCCGTCGCCTATGCAGCGACGACGCTGCTCGCCGCAACGGCGCAGCCCGAGAGTCTCCCGGACCTGCTGCGCCAGTTCCTCGTCGTCGCCTCGCACATGTCCACGCATCGGGGCGAGTCGAACCTGCACCGGCTGCTTGGCGATCTCGCTTGGCAGGCGTGGGCGGCGCCGGTGTCGCTCGCCATCCTCGCCCTCTTCGCGGCGTGGACGCGGCGGCACCGCCGGGCCGACCTCTGGCTCATCGCCGGCGCGGCCGCCATCGTCGCGCGGTTCTGGTCCTACCACCGCTGGTACGACGATCTCCTGATCGTCGTCCCGCTCGTGGCGCTCTACCGTCTGGCGCGACGCTCCGCGCCCGGGGACGCGGGCGGGAAAGTCGCGGGCGCGCTCTTCATCGCCACGCTCGTGTTCCTGCTCGCTCCGGGAGGGCTCTACGCGCTTCCGGCACCGTGGAACGACGTCTACCGCGGCGTGCAGATCGCGCTGTGGCTCGCTGCGCTGGTCGTGCTCTCGTTCGCGGCGCGCACGTCCGGATGACGCGGACCGCGTGAAGCGCCGCCCGAGGCGCTGCGCCGCCGGTCAGATGCGCTGCGTGTAGTCGCGAACGTGCCGCAGCGTGCGCTGCGGCGAGAACGACGGCAGCGTGCACCCGGGTGCCAGGATGAACCGCTCGCGGCCGGCTTGCGCCAATGCGTCGTCGATCTCGGCGCGCACGTCGGGCAGCGTCCGCTCCTGGATGCGGGTCTCGTCGATGCCGCCCATCAGGCAGCGGCCGGTTCTCTCGCGCAACTGCGCGAGCGTGGGATTGCCCTGCAACCGGTCGGACACGCTGAACGCTTCGCACGGGTAGTCGAGCACGCGATCGAGGTCGAGGCCGACCCCGTGGACGTGGAGCACGCGCACCGCGCCCTCCGCGGCGGCGAGCAGGCGAAGGTCGAACGGCCGCTGGAACTCGCGGAAGACGGCCTCGCTCGCGCCGCGCGGGAATCCCTCGCGGATCGCGCCGTTGATCGACAGGAAGAAACCGTCGGCCCCGGCGGCACGGGCGGCAGCGACGTAGCGGCACAGCGTGTCGGCCACCGCGTCGAGCATTTCCAGCGCCGCCTCGCGGTGCATCACGATGGCGCCCGCCTGGCTGAAGCCGACGTTGCGCAGCACCTGCTGGTAGGGATCGAACAGCGTGTCGAGGATCGGCCAGTCGGGACCGAGCTCGCGGCGCAGGGACTCGATCGCGCGGAGCTGCTCGGCGAAGGCGCGCTCGTCGAGCGACAGGGACTTGAAGCGGCGCAGCGCGGCCGCCGAGTCGAGCAACTCGAGCCCCGGTGGCACCGGATAGCGATAGTCGTTCATCAGCTTGGCGACGTCCCAGTCGTACGCGCGCAGGAACTTCGCGTGCAGGACGGCCGTCTCCTCGCCCGACAGGTGGTCGGACAGGAAGTGGACCCAGGCCGTGACCGGGGGACGATCGACGGCCCGGCCCTCGATCGCGGCGAGGAACCGCTCGCGCTTCTTCATCGGCCTGCTCATTCCGGCTGGATCCCGATGTTCTTCGCGAGCGCGGCGATGCGCGCCTTCTCGGCGACGATCTGCCGCGCGAAGGCTTCCGGCGACGCGGACGGCGCGGTCACCATCCCCTGCTTCGCGAACGCCTCCTTCACCTCGGGCATCGCCAGGGCCTTCACCATCTCGGCGTGGATGCGGTCGACGATCGCCTTCGGGGTTCCTGCAGGCGCAGCGATGCCGATCCACGTGGCGAACTCGAAACCGGGCAGCCCCGACTCGGCGATGGTCGGCACGTCGGGCAGCATCGGCACCCTCGTGGCGCTGGTCACGCCCAGCGCCCGCAGCTTGCCGGCCTGGATGTGCGGGAGCGGCGTCTGCACGAGGTCGATCATCATCTGGATGCGCCCGCCGAGCAGGTCGTTCATCGCCGCCGACGCGCCCTTGTACGGCACGTGCACGATGTCGATGCCGGCGGCCGCCTTGAACGACTCGCCGGCGAGGTGCAGCGTGTTGCCCACCCCGGCCGAGCCGTAGTTCACCGTTCCCGGATGCGCCTTCGCGTAGGCGATCAGCTCCTGGACGCTCTTCGCCGGGACGGCAGGATTCACCACCAGCACCAGCGGCGAGACGATCGCCACCGAGATCGGCGCGAAGTCCTTCACCGGGTCGTAGGGCAGCGTCTTGTACAGCGACGGATTGGCGGCGTGCGTGGTCATGCCGATCAGCGCCAGCGTGTAACCGTCGGGCGCGCTCTTGGCCACGATCTCGGTGCCGACGATGCCGGCCACGCCGGGCTTGTTGTCGACGACCACCGACTGGCCCAGGCCTTCGGTCAGCTTCTGCGCCATGAGACGGGCCACGAAATCCGAGGAGCCGCCGGCGGTGTAGGGAACGACGAGGCGAATCGACTTGGTCGGCCACGACTGGGCGCTGGCTTCCTGGGGTGCGACCCAGGCTGCTGCAGTCACGAGCAGGGCGAGCGCGCCCGTGAGGAAATTCCGCGGATGTGACATCGGTAGGGGTCCTGGCAGATGTGGAGAGGAAACGTCGGAAGCGTTCAAGCGGCGGCAGCGCGCAGCGTCGACCTCATCGAAAACACCGGAAAGCGCAATCGCACCGGCCACTCCGGCCGGTCAGGCCAATCGGCCGGCCCGATCGTCGCTTCCCGATCCGAAGCCATGGTATTCGAATCCGCGGCGGATTCAAGGTGCATCGGAATCGTCGTCCGGATCGCGCGGCTCAACCCGGCAGCCGCAGGCCCCGGCCCGCTGTCCTCGCCGCTTGCAGCGCGACCTGCGCCGCCGCAAGATCCGCGAGCGCGTGTCCCGAGAAACTGAACAGCACGCGCTGCGTGTCGCCCGTGCGTTCGACCGCGTCTCCTCCGCAGAGGTCGGAGAGGTCGGCATCGTAAGGGCCCGCGTAGCTCATGCGCCCCTCCGCGGCAAGCGTCCTGCTCTGCTCGTGGTCGTCGGTGGCGAGGAGGTCGAAATCCCGCAGCGTGTCGCGATTCCACGAACGCGCGAGATCGACGGCCGCGACGAAGGCGCCGGGCTGCAGCCACGCAGGTTCGAGCAGCGCGCCACGCCAGGCCCCTTCCGGAACGCTCGTCACGACGATGTCCGCGTCTTCGACCGCAGCCCGCGGGTCGGCGGTGGTGCTCGCCGTGAACCCTGCCCGCCGCGCGGCGTCGGCCAGTCGCGTCGCACTCGCGGCGGTGCGGCTGCAGACCACGGCTCGCCGCAGACGCGGGAGCACGCGCGGCAGGGCTTCCAGATGGGCTGCACCCTGCACGCCGGCCCCGATGAAGGCGATCGACGCGCTTGCCGGCCGCGCGAACCTGCGTGCGGCGATGGCGGACATCGCGGCGGTGCGCTTCGCGGTGATCCAGTCGCCGGCGACGATCGCCAGGAGCCTGCCCGTGCGCACGTCGGACACGAGGATCGTGCTGTGGAGGCTCGGCTCGCCCTCCGAAGGCTGCGGAACGAGCCCGAACCACTTGACGCCGGCGAGTCCTGCATCGCGCAGGATGCCGGGCTTCGCCTGGAAGATGTGCCCGGTGCCGACGACCACGGTCGACTTTTCCGAAGCGCCGCTCGCGCCTCGCGCCTTAGACGCGAACGCCGAGGCCACGGCGTCGCGCAAATCGTCGAGATCGATCCCGAGTCCCGCGACGTCGGCATCGGGGAGATAGAGAATCGACTCGCGCGCGGCCTCCTCGCTGGCTCCTGAAGGTTCCGGCTCAGGCACGGGTCTCGCTCCCGCCGACGCCGTGTCGCCCGCAACGTCCGATCCTCGCAATCCGCATCCGCCTGCTCCCGATCGTGTCGACGGGTCACGGCGAGCAACGAATCCCTCCCGCCGGATCATCGCCGCGCACACGATCCCTTCGAATGGCCATTGCCTGCGCATCGCAACGCGGTCGCTGCCGCGGAGCATGCCATGCGCACCGCTGACCGACGCGCCGATGCTCGCTCCAGGCCACGGGCGAGCATACCAAGTCGCACGGCGCGACGTCCGCGACGGTCACCGAGGAGCCGGCGACGGGACTCACCGCAGGATCGAGACAGGTTCGGACGGCGAAGCGGCAAGCGGCGCGTCCGGCACCGTGACGAGACGCTCGATCGCCGCGACGGCCGTGGCGAGGCCGTCCTCGCCCGCCATGCTTCGCCCCAGTCCAGCGGCGCGCTCGACGACCTCGCGACGGGCGACGAAGTCGAAGGCCGCGACGAGAGCCTTCGCATCCGGTCGCGACGCGGAGAGCGCGGCCGGCGCGACGCCCAGCCGCGCGAGCCGCCCGGCCCAGAACGGCTGGTCGCCGGTGAACGGCATGACGATCGACGGCTTGCCGGCGCGCAGCGCCGAGTGGCTGGTTCCCGATCCGCCGTGATGGACGACCGCGGCCGTGCGGGGGAACAGCCAGTCGTGCGGCGTCGCGTCGATGCAGCGCACGTTCGCCGGCAGTCCCGCACCGCCAAGGCCATTCCAGCCCGGCCAGAAGACGGCGCGGCGGCCGCCGAGAGCGGCGACGACCGCGTCGAGCATCACCTTCATGTCGATGCCGGTCATGCTGCCGAACCCGACGTAGACCGGTGGCGGGCCTGCCTCCAGGAAGGCGGCGAGAGTCGGATCCGGCGCGAAGCCGGTGGTCGCCCCGATCACCCACTGCCCGCACATCAGCGCATTCGCCGGCCAATCGGCCGGCCTCGGCAGCAGCGTCGGCGAGATGCCGTAGAGCATGGCGTGATCGGTCCACAGGCGCCGCCGGGGCGGCAGGCCGAGCACGTCGGCGCGGGCGCGGTCGAGCGCGGTGCGGAACGCGAGCCAGAAGAGCTGGTTGGTCAGCGCGAGGCTTGGCCGGTTGAGCCATGCAGGCACCCACGCCGGCGGCAGGAACGGTGAGGCGAACTCGCGCGACGGCGTGAGCGGGATCATCCCCGCGCCGATCGCGGGCAGCGCGAGCCGCTCGGCGACCGAGAGACCGACGAAGCCGGCGAGCCCGGACGTGACGATCGCGTCGCAGCCCCGCGCCGCGGCCAGCGTCTCCTTCATCCAGGCCGCGGTGTGCGTATTCGTCAGCGCAACGAGCGCCCTGGCCGTGCCGCGCGGCCCCTGCCGCCCCCACGTCGTGAACAGCTCGCGGATGTCGCCCGACAGCGCAGCCGCAGGAACGCCGAGGTCGCGCGCGGCGCCGAGCGTGCTCGCGTCGCCAAGCAGGGATGCGTCGTGACCCGCGGCGCGCAGCGCGTGGCCCAGCGCGGCGAGCGGGCGCGTGTCGCCCTCGGTGCCGCAGGTCAGGATCAGGAGCTTCATCGAAGGATTCGGCGTAAAGTAGACGGCGTTTACTTTACACCGCTGGAAACCAGCCGGCCATGGCGTCGAACCGCACCCCCGGGCGCCCCTCGAACCGGATGCTGCTGCCCGCGCACGTTGCCCGCGTCGCCGCGATGCTGTTCGACTCGCGCGGCTACGCGGCGGTGACGATGGAGGAGATCGCGGCCAGCGCCCGGGTTTCCAAGCGCACGCTCTACAAGTACTTCGCGTGCAAGGAGGCCCTGCTCGAACGGATGCTCGAGGACGAACTCGCGCGAGACCTCTCTGCGAGGGATCTCGACCGCGACGCGCGTGCGGGCTTCCGCGCGGGCCTGTCGCCGCTGCTGCACGCTTCGGCCCGCTGGTGCGAGCAGCACGCCGACGTGCTGCTTCCCTACATCCGCTACAAGTTCGCGACCTTCGATCCGGCCGCCTCCGGACCCGACCGCGGCCTGCTTCCGCTCTGGACCCGCCTGATCCGCGCCGCGCAGCAGCGCGGCGAACTGGCGGCCACGCAACGCCCGGAGCAACTCGGCACCTACTTCCACTACCTCTATCTCGGCGCCCTGATGCGCTGGCTCACCGTGCCCCGGATCCGGCTGGCCGGGGAATTCGACACCATGGTCGCGCTGTTCGTGGAGGGGGCGGGGCGACGCCGCCCGGGCATCTCCGCGAAATCCGGTGACTCGGGAGGCATACGGACCGCAAGGTCACGCCGTGGCCCTTCGGAATGAAGCGGAGTGCGGACACCGGCCGCCGCACAGCGCGCCGCCTTCGACGAACCCGGCGACCACGGGAATTCGCCTTCAGCGTGCGCGCAGACGGTAGATCCGGGCCGGACGATTGGCGCCCGTCCTCATGGCGCCCTCGACCGGTTCGACCACCTGCCGGTCCGCAAGCTTGCGTCTGAACGACGACTCGTCCAGTCGTCGTCCCAGCAACTGTTCGCAGGTCGACTGCAGTTCGCCGCGCGTGAACTGACCGGGAAGGAACCCGGCCGGCAGGTCCAGGCGCTCGACCTCGGTGCGCGTGCTCCCGACCGCCCGAAACGCCAGCATCGCGTGGTCGAACGCCAGATTCCTGTCGGCAATCGCGTCGTCGACGCATCGCCAGGCGAGCGCTTCGATGCGCTTGCCCGCCAGGGGCTTGACATTGTCGGCCGGCACCAGTGCCCGATACACGACGCTGAGCGCCCACGGCGCGCGCGGATCGCGCGTCGGGCCGCCTGCGGCGCAGAGCTGCCGCAGGAACGGCAGGTCCAGCCCAAGTCGTTCGCGCATGACGCGCAAGGCCGCCGCATCCAGCGACGCATCCAGGTCGATGCGGAGGACGCCCCCGGGCAGCGCCCACTTGCCGGCGTACGGTGCTTCCGCGCGCCGGGCGAGCAGAACCTGCAGTTCGCCGTCGACGAGGCTCATCACCGCGATCTCCAGCCGCGTGAAGGGCATCGGGTGGCGCTTCGGGTCCGCGTTGGGCATTCCGGTCCTCGCCGACAAGTAGTAGATGACGGGCCACCCCGGGGCTGCAATCGCCCAAGGTCGCCTGCGTCGACTATTCGGCGGCGAAGGACGGGCCGCTGGTGGCCTACCGGTGGGACGGCGAACGGGACTTGGACCCGCGACACTTCGTCGCGGCCGGGTGACGCCATCCACGAACCAAGAAGGGCGGCACGCCCTGCGTGGTGATGGTGGACGACAACTTTCACTGCATGGAAGAGGACGAGCGGTACAAGCACGGCGAGTTCGCCGATGCAGGGTTGGCGATCGGGCACTGCCGCAGGATCGTCGACGAGTACCTCGAGTCGGCCTTCAAAGCCGGAATGTCGGCGTCGGAACTCTGGGACAGCTACGTGTCCTTCGGGGAAGACCCGTTCATCCTGAGCGTCGACGCGCCCGAAGTCCGCTTCAGCGCCTGGGACTACGCGCGGGAACGCTGCTCAGTGATTTGCAGCGCTTCCGGCTGACGGCCGACTTTCCAGCATCCCCACGTGCGCCGCGCGGCGCCGACGTACCGCAAGCGTCCGCAGAAAAAACACACAGGAACTGCGCGACCGTGTAAACTTCGACTCACATCGAGAGCACAGGCCGCCTGCCTGTCGCCAACCTGCCGACCTGCGGCAAGGTGGTTTCCGGGGCACCCGGGATGAGGCGTCAGGGACCGCAGGTCCAGACGCAACAGCAGCGGGCACGCGGCCCTCGTTCTCGAGGGCCGTTTCGTTTTCATCGCCCAGTTAATCGACAACTTGCGGGGCGATTCACAAATGCCGCTAAAGCGTCGGCTGCGCCCTGCCCCGTCCGGCGCCGCCTGCGCCGCTTGCGTGGACGGTGAGGAGCAGGAGCATGAAGAAGCGCGCACCTCGCGGCGAGACCGCCGGCGAGCCGGCGGCGCCGGTCGCAGAGTCGGTCTCCGCATCGAGCCGGGCGACGGGGTTGCTCTCCAGCCTCGGCCTTCACGGCCTGTCGCACCTGGACGCTCCGGTCCTTGCCGCGCTGGCGTCCGAGACGCCGATGCGGTGCCGCGCTTGATCTTGCTGCGCTGAGTGTTCATGGGCTGGTCCGCCCGCCGTCGAGGCGAAGGACCGGGGGGATTTGATCCGGATTGCCGCCCCCGACACGTCGTCGAACGCGGCTAAAGAGGAGTTGAAGCATGTCCGTCCGAAACGGCCTGTTCTCGTCGGAGTCCGTCTCCGAAGGCCACCCCGACAAGCTCGCCGACCGCATCTCCGATGCGGTGCTCGACGAGTTTCTCCGCCTGGAGCCCACCGCCCGCGTGGCCTGCG
>WBZL01001356.1_pt1 | contig 25865 bp, 19 predicted proteins | sample 5204291 | NCBI WGS metagenome assembly WBZL01 (sample SAMN12344345, study PRJNA552823) | activated sludge metagenome | biome: Activated sludge suspended growth; feature: Nitrification reactor; material: Wastewater; isolation source: activated sludge from nitrification reactor of wastewater...
CCGGGCTGGAGACGGCGGCCTCGAGCGCCGTCGCCACCGGCGGGTCCTTGGCCGCCGCGGCCAGGGCCTGCGCGAGGTCGTCGGTGGTGGCGGTGCCCCACGGATGGGCGTCGAGGTAGCGGTTGACCTTGCCGCAGAGGTTCCCGCGGGTGAACGGGTGCTCGCGGTCGCCGCGCATGCGCACCGGCCGTCCGCCCTCGAGGTCGATCAGCCAGCTGCACGTGTCGGGGCAGTCGAGCGGGCAGCAGCCCCGGACGGTCGTCCGCGTCATGGGCGGCAGGATACGGGCGCGGCACTCGACTTCGCGCGCTCCGACGCCGATATCGCGGATGTGAGGACGCCGCTGATCGTGCGCTACCCTCGCCTGGTTCCGGGGGGAACGGTGGTCGACGGCCCGGTGCGCAGCGTCGACCTGCTGCCGACGATCCTCGACACTCTCGGCCTACCGGGGGCCGAGAGCACCCAGGGTCGGAGCCTGCTGCCGGCGCTACGCGGTCGCGCCCAGCTCTCCGCAGTGCCGCAATACCTCGAATCGATGCTCTCTGAGGTCGGTTTTGGCATGGCACCGCTGCAGGGTGTCAAGCTCGATGGCCTGAAGTGGATCCGCGCCCCGAAGCCCGAGCTCTACGATCTCACCCGCGACCCAAAAGAGCTCCAGAACCTGTACCCGGCAGCGAGCGGGCCAGCCGCCAGGCTCAACCGCATGCTCGACGACGTGTTGAGCGACAGCAAGGCGTGCGGCCTCACGCCGCGTACGAACCCGCTGGATCAGGAGACTCTGGAGGCCCTCCAGGCCCTCGGCTACCTGGCCCCGGCAAGCGAGCGGCGGAGCATGGCGGGGCTGGACCCCAAGGACGGCATCCAGCTCTACAACCAGCTGGAAGACGCCCGCCACCTCGCTCAGCAGGAGAAGTGGCCCGAGGCCGAGGCCCTGCTGCGCAAAGTGCTGGCGGTGACCCCGGCGAACGTCTCGGCGCGCAATGTCTTGGCGCTCACCCGGCTGCGCCAAGACGACCTCGCGGGCGCCCGCGAGGAGTACCTGCGCTCGCTGGCCGACGACCCCGGCCAGGCGCGGGTCTACGCCCAGCTAGGTGCACTCAGCCTCCTCGCCGGGCAGCTCGAGGAGGCCAAGCGCTCACTCAACAAGGCGCTCACCATCACTCCCGGTTTCGTCGAGGCAGCCGGCAACCTCGGCCTCATCGCTGTGCTCGAAGGCCGTGCCGCTGAGGCCGAGCGCTACTACCAGCAAGCGCTCGCCCTTGATCCCTCCTACCACCGCGGCTATCGCCGGCTGGCCGATCTCTTCTACGAGCGGCGGGACTTCGCCCAGGCCCGCGTCTACTACGAGAAGACGCTGGCGATCCAGCCTTCCGATTTCGACGCTCGGCTCCAGGCCGGCAACTCGGCCCGCCGTAGCGGGGATCTCGCCGCCGCCGAGCACCACTTCGAGGTAGCGGCCGCGCTGCGCCCCGATGCCTGGCAGCCGCTCTACAACTGGGCCTGCCTCGCCGCCGTCTCCGGCCGGCGCGACGAGGCCCTCGGGCTGCTCGCCAAGAGCGTCGAGTTGGGCCTCTTCAGCCGCCGGCTGGTGGCCGAGGACACCGACCTCGAGTCCCTGCATGGCACCCCGGGCTTCGAAAGCGTCCTCAAGCAGCTCGAAGACTAGGCCTACAACCACCCCTTCTCCCGCGCCAGGCGCGCGGCCTCGATGCGGTTGGCAGCGCCGAGCTTGGAGATCGCCTCGGAGAGGTAGTTGCGCACGGTGCCCTCGGCGAGGTGGAGCTCCTGGGCGATCTGGCTCGACGAGAGGCCCTCGCCGGCTCGGCGGAGCACTTGGCGCTCGCGGTCGGTCAAGGGGTCTGCTTCGGTCCAGGCCTCGGCGGCGAGCTCGGGAGCGATCGCCCGCCCCCCGGCGGCGACGCGCCGTACCGCCGCCGCGAGCTCCGAGGCCGGCGAGTCCTTGAGCAGATAGCCGGCGGCGCCGGCTTCCAGGGCCCGGCGCAGGTAGCCCGAGCGGGCGAAAGTGGTGACGATGACCACCCGCGCCCGCCTGCCGCGCTCGCGCAAGGCCTGCGCCAGCTCGAGACCGGTCAGGCCGGGCATCTCGATGTCGGTCACCACCACGTCGGGGTCGAGCTGGCTGGCGAGCTCCAGGGCCTCGTTGCCATCGCCCGCCTCCCCCACCACCTCAAGGTCCCCTTCGATCTCGAGCAGGGCAGCCAGCGCACCACGCACCAGCGCCTGGTCCTCGGCCAACAGCAGACGGATCATGCTGCTCCCGCGGCGGCCAAGCACAGCGGCGTCGAAGCGCCAGCCTGCAGGGGCAGGCGCAGCAGCAGGCGGGTGCCACCGTCCACCTGGCGCTCCACGCTGCCACCCAGCTCTGCAATGCGCTCGCGCATGCCGGCGAGGCCGGCGCCCTCGGGTGCGCTGCCGCCCCGGCCGTCGTCGGCGATCGTGAGGAGCGCCACGCCGGCCTCCTCGCGCAGGCTGATCTCGCACCGGCTGGCAGCGGAGTGGCGGACGACGTTGGTCACCCCTTCGCGGAGGGCGAGTGCGAGCGCGGCCTCGGCCGTGCTCGACAGCGACGGCGAGGCGAGCTCCACGGCCAGGGAGATCCCGGCGGCCTCGCAGGCCAGCCGGGCGCTCGCCACCTCCTCACCGAGGCCGCTCGCGCGGTAGCCGCGCACCGCCGCTCGCACCTCGGCGAGCGCCTCGCGCGAGATGCGCTCGACCTCGGCGATTTCCTGCCCCGCGCGCTGGGGATCGCGCGCAAGGAGCTTGCCCGCCAGCTCGGCCTTGAGGGTGACCAGCGACAGGGTATGGCCGAGGAGGTCGTGGAGGTCGCGGGCGATGCGTTCGCGTTCGGCGAGCTTGGCCAGCCGCTCCACCTCGTCGTGAGCGAGGCGCAGACGGGCGCGAGCCCGATGGCGCTCGGCTCCGAAGATCGAGATCAGGCCGATGACGATGGTGAAAACGGCCCCCGGCACGAGGAAGGGCAAGGGGACGTCCAGCCACCATCCTTCGAGGCCGAGGGCGACGGCAAGGATGGCGATCACCACCAGGGCCCGCCGGCTCGGTGGCAGGTAACCGGCCGCGGCCGCCGCGTAGATGAAGAACACGCTGGCTCCGGCGTTGAGCGGCGTAAGGAGGGCTCCCAGCAAGGCCATGGCGGCGACGCAGAGCAACCGCGTGCGGCCCTGGACCCAGTAGCTCCAGAAGTAGAGGGGAAGAAAGGCCAGCGTGCCGAGGCCCGTCGCCAGCCAGACCCACGGTGAAGCACCGGTGATCGCGGGCATGACGACGAGGTTCGCCAGGTAGATTAGCCAGAGGTAGGGCAGCCAGCCGATCTCGGGGTCTCTGGGCAGCAGGCGCATGGTCGCTCGCGATTGTCGCACCCTTTGGCGGGGCGCTCAGCGGACGCTCACCTCGTCGACCTCCAGATGGAAGCTGCCTGGTCGGCCGGCGGCGAAGAGCAGGGCCTTGAGCTCGGAGGCTGCGAGCCCGGGGAAGCGACCCAGGGAGAGCACGACCTCCTGCCACTCTCCGGTGACCGCGAAGCCCTGCTCGGCCGGCACCCGCTGCAGGTTGGCCGAGAACAGCAGCAGCCGGTAGCTGCCGGCGTCGCCGCGGGCCCAGAAGCGAAGCTCGCGGGCCGCCGAGGCATCGACCGGCGCCATCGGCTGCGGGCCTGGGAAGAGCATGGCGCCGGCCCACGGGAAGGGAAAACCGGGACGGATCTCGCCGTCGATCGCCAGCGCACCGCGGCTGCCGAGAGCGCCGCCCTCCTGACGGCCGATCCGCACCTGCGAATGGCCGCCCAGCCGCTCGTCGGTGGAAGGCACCCAGCCGGCCCCCGTCCTCGCGAGCTGGTCGGCCGCCTCGAAGTCAGCGAGCAGCCCGAGATCCAGGCGAGGGCTGAGCTCCCTCGCCGCAGCGGCCGCCGGGTGCCGCTGCAACTCCCTGCCCCGCTTCCAGACCGCGACGATCGCCCGGCTGGCTCGGATGTCCACGGTCGGGTCGCCAGCGACGAGGACGAGGTCCGCCACCAGGCCGGGCGCGATGCGGCCGCGGTCCGCCAGCGCGAAGACCCGCGCCGGTACGGCCGTCGCCGCCGCGAGCGCCGCCGTCGGGGTGAGGCCGGCTTCGACCAGCAGCTCGAGCTCGCGGTGGAGCGCGGCGCCGTGGGCCGTGCCCGGGTTGGGCGCGTCGCTGCCGGCGAGGAGGGGCACACCCGCAGCGTGCAGGCTGCGGACGCTGGCCATTGCCGTCTTCACGCTGAGCCCGGTGCGGGCTGGGAACGCGCCGCCGAGGCCCTCTTTCTCCTCGCCGGTGAGAAACGGCGCGAGCTGCGCATCCTCGCGCAGAGGCGCGCCGCCTGGAGTCCCCGTCGTGCTCGCCAGCACCACGAGCGTCGGGACGACGAAGGCGCCCTTCGCCTTGGCCAGCGCGACGAAGCCGGGGCTCGCCGGCCGGTCGACGAAGAGATGGGCCAGCCCGCTCGCGCCCAGCCCGAGCGCCTCCGCGGCGGCGGCGGCCGTGCTGGCATGGACGAGAGAGAGCTTGCCGTGCCGCTGGGCCGCCGCCAGGACGGCCCCGAGCGTCGCGCGATCGAGCGTCGGGGTGACGGCGCCATAGAGCGAGCCATCCTCCACGACGGCCTTGATGTAGTCCGAGCCCTCGGCCAGCCGGGCAGTGACGAAGGCCTCGGCATCTTCCGGCCGGCTGAGGGTGGGGATCGCCTGGCCGAACTGCGTGCCGTGACCGCCGGGCGCCGTCACCAGCGTGCCGGCCGAGAACAGGTCGGCCCGCCCGTTGGCCTCCCCTGCCGCCTGCTCGCGACGCTTCTCGGCCGCCCAGCCGACGTCGGTGAACATGTCGAGCTCGGTGGTGACGCCGAAGACGAGGGCGCGTTCCAGGGCGTCGCCGAAAGCGTGGGTGTGGCTGTCGATGAGCCCAGGCAGCAGGGTGCGGCCCCGGCCGGCGATCGTGCGGGCACCGGCGGGGACCGCGATGTCCTCCCCCACCGCCGAGATGCGCCCCTTCGCGACCACCACCGTGGCGCGGGGCAGCACCTTCTCGCCGTCGAAGACGCGGGCGCCGACGATGGCGAAGACCTCGTTCTCCGGAGTGGCGTTCTCCTGGGGGGGGCTGCCAGCCAGCTGCCGGCCGCCGGCCGGCATGGCTACCGTGGCCCTTGCCGCCGCAACCATCACGGCGAGGAGGACGACCATGGCCATGATGGCCAGCGGACTTCGCGGCAGGCGGGCCGCTTCGTCGCCGGCGCGGAAAGCCGAGCGGGCGACCAGCAGGCAGAGGAGGGAGAAGGCGAGGAGGTAGGCGAGGTGGCCCAACACGGGCGCGCCCACGTCCTGGCCCTGGACCTTGAGGGCGAGCTGGGCGAAGTGGTAGGCCGGCAAATAGGGCGCGATGGCGCGCAGGAAGCCCGGCAGCAGGCTGACCGGGATCCACAACCCGGAGAGGAAGGCCATCGGCAGGCTGATGAAGTTGACCACCGCCGGCGCCGCGCTGGGCCCGGCAAGGCAGCCGATGGCGAGCCCGAAGACGCAAAAGGGCAGGGCCCCGGCGACGAGCGTCGCCGCCAGGCCGAGCCAGGTGCCGAGGGACATGCGCACGCCGCCGGCCACCGCTCCCAACAAGCCGAGGGAACCGACGATCAGCGCCCCGAAGAGCAGGCTCATGGCGATCTTGCCCAGGAAGTAGGCCGAGATCGGCATCGGGCTGGCCCGCTTGACGAGGAGCCAGCCCTGTCCGCGCTCCGCCGCCACGCCCACCCCGAACCCGAAGAGCGAGGCCGACATCACCCCGAAGGCGCCGTAGGTGGCGATCAGATAGCTGCGCATGGATACGCCGCCGAAGCTGCCGCTCAGGCTGAGGCCGAAAAGCAGGTAGAAGAAGACGGGAAAGCCCAGGGTGGGCAGCGAATAGCCGGGAAGGCGCAGCAGCTTCAGGAACTCGTACTTCGCTTCCAGAGCATAGAGGCGCAGCCGTGCCACGAGGCCCAGCTCGTTGCTGCCGGTCGGGGTCTCGTCGGCCGTCGCATCCTCGAAGGTCAGGCTGGTCATCAGGCGGCTCCTCTCTGCGCCGTCGGCGCGGTGGTCAGGGCGAGGAAGGCGTCCTCGAGGCGGGTCGCCACCACCTCGAGGTCGGCGAGGTCCGCATCGCGGTCGAGCAGCTGCCGCACCACCAGCTCGGCCTCCGTCGCCAGGATCTCCACCCGGCCACGGTCGAGGCTGGCACTCGCCACTCCCGGCAGGCGCAGCACCTCGGCGAGGGGCAGGCGCGTCGCGCAGCGCACCCGCCGGCTCACCGACCGGGCCTTGATCTCGACCGGCGTACCGTCGGCGACGATACGGCCCTGGGCGATGACCACCACGCGGTCGGCGAGCGCGTCGGCCTCCTCCAGGTAGTGGGTGGTGAGGAGCACGGCCCGCCCGGCCGCCGCCAGCTTGCGGACCTCTTCCCACAGGCTGCGGCGCGCCTCGACGTCGAGGCCCAGGGTGGGCTCGTCGAGAAAGAGGAGCTGGGGATCGCCCACCAGGGCCAGGGCCAGGGCCAGTCGCTGCTGCTGGCCGCCGGAGAGGCGCCCGGCGCGGCGGTCGGCGAGCTCGTCGAGGCCGCAGGTCGAGAGCACCTCGTCGAGGGGCAGGGGCCGCGGGTAGTAGGCGGCGAAGAGCCGCAGGTGCTCGCGGACGGTGAGCGTCTCCGGCAGCTTCGCCACCTGCAGCATCGCCCCAGCCCGCCGGCGGGCAGAGGCCTCGCGCGGGTCGCGGCCAAAGAGCCGGGCACTCCCCTCGGAAGGCGTCGCCAGCCCGAGCAGGAGCTTGATGGCGGTGGTCTTGCCGGCGCCGTTGGGCCCCAGGAGGGCGGTCACCTGGCCGGCGCCAAGGGCGAGGTCGACAGCTTCCAGGGCGACGACGCTGCCGAAGCGATGGGTGACGCCAGCCAGCTGGGCGATCACCGGCCGGGTGATCACCGGCGGGGCGGGCAAGGCTGGACCGCTCCTGGCCTCGTTGATGGTCTGATTCATCTCGCGAGCCTCCTCGCCGCGCGAGGTGGCGCAGCGAGAGCATGCTCGCCCGCCAGCGAGTCGACCGGGCAGAGTGGATCGTCATCACCTGGGGTGACGGTTGTCATGCCCAGGGGGTAGGCGGATCTAGACTCGCTCCGGCGGAGGCGTGCCCTCCCGGGGAGGAAGAGATGTCAACGTGGTTTCTTGGCTCGCCCACTCGACCCAGGCAACCGTCCGGCCGGCCCCGGCCCGGTGAGTACGCGGCCTACGCCGAGGAGGACATCGCGGCCGTGGGAGGGGATGACGCCGTGGCGGCTCTCGTGGCCGTCGCCGAGGAGACCCTCGGCCTCCTGGGCCCGCTCCCGGAGGAGGCCATCCGCGGGCTGCGCTACGCCCCGGAGAAGTGGACGCTCAAGGACATCGTGGGCCACCTGTCCGACGACGAGCGGATCTTCGCCTACCGTGCCCTCTGCCTGGCGCGCGGAGAGTCGCTGCCCCTCGCCGGCTTCGACGAGAAGCTCTACGCGGCCAACGCGGCCTGCGAGGAGCGCCCCTGGACGGAGCTTCTCGCCGACTACCGGGCCGTGCGCCAGGCCTCCTTGACCCTCTTCGCCGGCCTCGACGCGGCCGCCTGGCAGCGGGCCGGCGTGGTCAACGGCTACCCGGCCTCGGCCCGCGGCCTGGCCTTCCACATCGGCGGCCACGAGCTCCATCACCTGCGGGTGCTGCGCGAACGCTACCTGCCGCTCCTGCCGGCTCAACCGACGAACTTGTAGCCGTAGCCGCGCACGGTGAGCAGGTACTGGGGGCGCGACGGCTGGACTTCGAGGCGCTGGCGTAGCCAGGCCACGTGGACGTCGACCGTGCGCTCGCTGGGCATCGCCTCGGGTCCCCAGACAGCATCGAGCAGCTCGTTGCGAGACAAGGTCTCCCCCCGCCGCCGGATGAAACACCGGAGGAGCTCGAAGAGGCGAGCCGAGAGATGGACCGGCTCCCCGCACCGCCACACCTCGACCTCCCGAAAGCGCACCTCGATCTCGCCGAAGCAGTAGGGGCCCTCCTCGGCCGTGGGCACCGTCCGGCCCGACCTCGCCCGCCGCAGCAGGGCCTCGATGCGAGCCAGGAGCTCCATCGCCTCGAAGGGTTTCGGCAAGTAGTCGTCGGCCCCGGTACGCAGGCCGACCACCCGGTCGACGACCTCGCCGAGGGCGGAGAGCATGAGGATCGGCGTCGACACGCCGCGGCGGCGCAGCTCCCGGCAGACCTCCAGCCCGTCGAGGCCGGGAAGCAGGACGTCCAACAGGATGAGGTCGTAGGGCTGGCTCGCGGCAAGCTCGATCCCCGCCGGCCCGTCGCGGGCCGCGCTCACCTCGAAGCCCGCAGCCTGCAGCCGGTCGCTGAGCAAGAGCACCATGTGGGCCTCGTCCTCGACGAGCAGGATGCGGCGCTTCACAGTCCCTCCAGCACGGGGAGGTGGAGGGTGAAACGGCTCCCTTCGCCGGGCCGGCTCTCGACCGTGACGCGGCCACCGTGCGCCTCCGCCACGTCGCGCACCACGGCGAGGCCCAAACCGCTGCCCTCGACCTGGTCCCGGCGGACGCGGGCGCTGCGGAAGAAGGGCTCGAAGAGGCGCCCTTGCTCACTCTTCGCGATCCCCATGCCATGGTCCTCGACGCTGATCTGGACCTCGCCCGGCGGCGCGGCCGCGCTTTGCACGGCGACGCGCATCCAGCGGGCCGGTTGGCCGTACTTGAGGGCGTTCGAGATCAGGTTGGCGAGCGCCGCCTGCAGTGCCCGCGGGTTGCCGAGCACCCGCTGCGGGCAGGGCTCGAGCGCCACCTCGACCGCGAAACCGGCCTGCTCGATCTGGCGCTTGGCGCGCCGCAGGGCACCCTCCACCACCTCGGTGACGTCGAGCGGCTGCCGCTCCACGCCCGCCACGCCGGATCGTTTACGGGCCAGGTGCAGGAGGTTCTCCACCATCTCCCGCAAGCGCAGCGTCTCATCCTGAATCAGGCTGCCGTACTCCCTCACCTTCGCCGGCTCGGCAGCCAGGGCATCGCTGAGGTTCTCCCCGGCCGCGCTCAAGATGGCGAGCGGCGTGCGCAGCTCGTGGCTGACACTCGCCACGAAGGCCAGCTGGTCCTCCGCCAGCCGCTGGGCCCGCCGCGCGAGCACGAAGATCAAGCCGGCGGCGAGCGAGATCAGGGCGAGGGCGGCGAACGACCCGATGAGCGTCCGCCGGCGTGCGGCCGCGACCTCCTCCGCGATGCTGACCGGGCCGCGCCGCAGGAAGAGCTGCCAGTAGCCGGAGTAGACCGAGCGGGCCCAGAGTCGGCGAAACCAGCGATGGTCCGCCGCGGAGGGCGGATGCAGCGAGTTGGGCGGGGCCTCGCCACCGGAGGGCGGCCGCGAGCCGAGACGTGGAAGCTCTTCACCATCGGTCCCGGCATCGACCAGGCCATAGGTGGTGGCGACACGTCCGAAGTCGTCGAGGGAGCTGATCGGGAGGTTCGAGTAGACGAGCTCGCCGCTCCGCGCCGCAACCACCGCGACATCGACCTGGTCGAAGTTCGGTGGCACGAAGAACAGGCGGGTGAGCGCCGGGAGGAACTCCCGCTGTAGGGTGTCGCGATCGAGGCGGAGGACCAGCCAGCCGGCGGCGAGCCCACCGCCTGGTTGTGACGGCGCCAAGCGTGTCTCGATCAACACGGCCGGAAGGTCGCTTGCGACCAGCAGCGCCGGCCGCTCGCTCACCTCCGGCCCGGCGGCCGCTCGCGCCCCACGGGCATGCAAGGCGACGAGGGCGTCGCGGCAGCGTCGCGCCTCCGCGGAAGCTCCGAGGGGCTGGAACGTGGCCGTCGCCGCCTCGAAGCGTGCGAGCTCGATCTCGCCGCCGGGCCCTTCGCGCGCCACGAGAACGTCCTTGAGCAGCGCCGGCCAGCGGCTCCGGGCGCGCCATCGCTCGAGGCCGGCCACGACCTGGGCTTCGAGGTCCGGCTCGGCGCCGGCACGAAAGCTGGCCGCCAAGCGCTCGATCTCACTGTCGAAGGCCCATTTGAAGTACATCCCGGACTGACCGGTGGTCCCGTTGAGGCGCGCGTGCTCGTAGACCTCGAGCCGGCCGAGCCAGTCCCACTGCACCTTGGCGAGGTACCCGACCAGAACGGCTAGGCCGAGGAGGAGGGCGGCCGCCACCCCGCGGAACGGACGTGGGCTCACCGTTCGAGAATACCTTCTGGGAGGCGGCTCAATCTTCTTAACAAAGTCTTAGCCTGGCGTTTGCCCCGGTCCCGGCCCTCGTCTCTAGACTTCACCGCAGCTCCGCAACACGGCCCGTAACACGGCGACGGAAGGAGGACGAACCATGCGCGAGGTCCGACGGAACGCAGGACGGCTCCTGGCTACCGGCATCACGGTCACGCTCGCCGCCTGCGGTGGCGGCGGCGATGGGCCCACCGCCCCACCGAGCAACCCACCCAGCAGCGAGAACTCAGCGAGCGCCGAGATTTCCGGTAGCGGACAGAGCCAAGCGCTGAGCTACTCCAGCGCGCGCAACACCGTGTTCTGCACCCGCAACGCCGGCTGGGCTTCGCTGTGGGTCCGCCTCGCCCGCGACACCGCCGCCAACGGCGACAACGGCCCCCACATCGACCTCGACCTCTGCAACCACACCGGCGGCGGCACCTTCGTGGCACAGCCTGCCGAGCTGGCCAGCTGCGGGGCCGAGAAGACGTTTGACGTCTACTGGCATCCGGGGGACGGCACGACCTTCGCGAATCAACCGGCGAGCGGCGGCTGCATGCTCCAGCTTACCCAGGCAGGCAGCCGCCTGACCGGCACCTTCGCCTGCCGCGGCCTCGGCGAACGGGGTGGCAGCCGCACCGTCGATGTGCTCAACGGCAGCTTCGCCTGCACCGAAAGCTGAGTGCCGGCCTAGGCCCCGTCGGGAACGTTGGCGTCCAGCTCGGCGAGCCAGACGGTGGCGGGAGCGTCGCTCGGCGCCCGCCAATCGCTGCGCGGCGACAGCGAGCCTCCCGAGCCGACCTTCGGGCCGTCCGGCAGCGCCGAGCGCTTGAACTGGCTCTCGGCGAAGAACTTCTGCAGGAAGACCCGCAGCCAGCGCTTGATCGTCGCGAGGTCGTAGGCGCGGCGCTCGCTCTCCGGCGTGGCGGGCGGCCAGGAGCCTCGCTCGCGATCCCCCCAGGCGTGGAGGGCGAGGTAGGCCACCCGGGACGGCCGGAAACCGAAGCGGGAGAGGTAGTAGAGGTGGAAGTCCTGCAGCTCGTAGGGGCCCACGAAGTCCTCGGAGCGCTGGGCGGGTTGGCCGTCCCTCGCACCCGGGATCCCCGGCACCAGCTCCGGCGAGATCTCCGTCCCGAGAATGGCGAGCAGGACCTCGCGCGCCTCGCTCCCCAGCTCGGCTCGTTCGGCCTGCCAGCGGATGAGGTGGCGAACGAGCGTCTTCGGCACCGAGGAGTTGACGTTGTAGTGCGACATCTGGTCGCCCACACCGTAGGTCGTCCAGCCGAGGGCCAGCTCGGAGAGGTCCCCGGTGCCCAGCACCAAGCCGCCGTGATGGTTGGCGAGCCGGAAGAGGTGCGAGGTGCGCTCGCCGGCCTGCACGTTCTCGAAGGTACGGTCGTAGACCGCCTCGCCACGGGCCGCCGGATGGCCGAGGTCCGCGAGCATCTGTTGGCAGGACGGCCGGATGTCGATCTCCGCGGCGCTCACCCCGAGGGCGCGCATCAAGCGCCAAGCGTTGGCGTGAGTGCGGTCCGAGGTGGCGAAGCCGGGCAGCGTGTAGGCGAGGACCTTGCTGCGTGGCAGGCCGAGGCGGTCCATCGCCTTGACGGCCACCAACAGCGCCTGGGTCGAGTCGAGACCACCCGAGACGCCGATCACGACCTTCGCGATCCCCGTGGCTGAGAGCCGTTGGGTCAGGCCCTGGACCTGGATCTGGTAGGCCTCGGCACACCGCTCGTCGAGCTTCTCGGGCTCACTCGGCACGTACGGGAAGCGCTCGATCCGCCGCCGCAGGCCCTCGCAGGCGGCCGGCAGCTCGAGATCGAAGTCGATCCGCCGGAACCTCGCCAGGGCCGCCCGCTCTGCCCGCACCGCTTCGTGAAAAGACGTCTGGCGGGTGCGCTCGGCGGCCAGGCGCTCGAGGTCGAGGTCCGCCACCAGCAGCTGCTCTTCGCCGGAGAACCGCTCCGATTCGGCGAGCAGCCCACCGTTCTCCCAGATCATCGCGTGGCCGTCCCAGGCGAGGTCGGTGGTCGACTCGCCGGCGCCGGCGGCGGCGTAGAGGTAGGCCGCCAGGCAGCGGCCCGACTGCGCGGCGCAGAGCAGGCGACGGTAGTCGGCCTTGGCGATGGTGACGTTGCTCGCCGAGAGGTTGCACAGCACGGTGGCGCCGGCGAGGGCCGCCCGGCTACTCGGCGGCACCGGCACCCAGAGGTCCTCGCAGATCTCGGCGTGGAGAACGAAGCCTGGCAGGTTGCGGGCGGCAAACACGAGCTCGCTGCCGAAGGGGACCTCTTCGCCGAGCAGGCGCAGCGCGTCGCGGCCGGCGGCGGCAGCAGATGCGAAATGGCGCACCTCGTAGAACTCCCGGTAGTTGGGCAGGTAGGTCTTGGGGACGACCCCGAGCACCCTGCCACGGGCGACCACCACCGCACAGTTGAAGAGCCTGCCGTCGGCGAGGAGCGGTGCGCCGACCACCAGCACGGGCACGAGCTCGCGGCTGGCCGCGACGATCTCTGCGAGGGCTGCCTCGACGGCCGTCTGCAGCGCCTGCTGGTGAAAGAGGTCTTGGAGCGAATAGGCCGAGAGGCCGAGCTCGGGGAAAACCACCACCGCCGCTCCCACCGCCGAGGCCTGGGCGGCGAGGTCGAGGGCCAGCTTGGCATTGCGCGCGGGCTCGGCGAGCTGGCAGCGAGGTACCGCCACCGCCACCCGGCAGAAGCCCTGGGCGTAGAGGGAGTGAAAGGAGGTCGCGGCCACGGTCGGATTCTACATCTCGGCCGGCGGCGCCTCGGGCGGCAGACCGCGGGCCTCGAAACCGTCTTGTTGTTGGTGGCTGGCCACCACCCGATGAGCGATCACGACGGCGCCTACAAGCTGCTTTTCTCCCACCCGCGCATGGTCCTCGACCTCCTGCGCGGCTTCGTGGCCGAGCCCTGGGTGGGGCGACTGGACCCCGCGACGCTCGAGAAGGTCAACCCCGCCTACGTGAGCGACGAGCTGCGCCACCGCGAGGACGATCTCGTCTGGCGCTTGCGGCTCCATGGTGACGACTGGCTCTATGTCTACCTCCTCCTCGAGATGCAGTCGCGCAATGACCGTCACATGGCGGTGCGCGCCCTGGCCTACGTCGCGCTGCTCTACCAGGACCTGCTGCGCCAACCGGAGCGCTTGCCGGCGGGTCGCCTACCGCCCGTCGTACCTCTGGTGCTCTACAATGGAGGCCCGAGCTGGTCGGCACCTACGCGGCTCCGCCCCCTGCTCGCCGAGGCGCCGGCCCTCCGGCACCACGCGCCCGAGTTCGGCTACCTGCTCGTTGAGACGCGGCACCCGGCGACTGCCGGGCTCGCTGCCGAGGGGAACCTGGTCGCGGCCGTCTTCCACCTCGAACAGAGCCGGAGCCTCGCGGAGGTGCGGGACCGCCTCGACGCTCTCGGCGTACAGCTCCGGCAGGCCGCGGGTGAGGACCTGCGGCGGGCCTTCGCCAGCTGGCTGCGTCGGGTTCTTCTGCCGGCCCGCCTCCCCGGGATGAACATCCCCGAGCTGGCTGACTTTGAGGAGTGCAAGCTGATGCTCGCCGAGACCATCTTGGAATTGACGGAAAAGCTAAAGACTGAGGCCCTCGCTGCGGGTAGGGCGGAAGGCCGGACGAGAGGACGAGCGGAGGGCGAGGCCACGGGCCGCCTGCTCGGCGAACGGCGCCTCCTCGCGCGCCAGCTCCAGCTGCGTTTCGGCGCCCTCGAGGCGACCGTCCAGGCCCGGATCGAGGCCGCCGGCGAGGAGGAGCTGCTCTGCTGGGGCGAGCGCCTGCTGACGGCCTCCGAGCTCGGCGAGGTCTTCGCCCCTTGATTCGCTGACGGCACCTCACCCAATCACTCGCCCCCACTGACGCCGAGATCCGGCAGGAGTTCTCCATGCGCCTCTACGCCTTCCAGGGCCTGCGCTACGGCCGCCCGGCGGCCGCCATCGATCCGCTGGTGGCCCCACCCTACGATCAGATCGACGACCGCCTGCGCGACGAGCTGCAGGCGAAAGACCCCCATCAGTTCACCTGGCTCACCCGCCCCGTCCCCGGCCAGGCGGGTGACCCCTACCGCGAGTCGGCTCGCTTGCATGCATGCTGGCTGGCCGACGGCAGTGTCGTCCGCGACGCCGAGCCAAGCCTCTATCCCTACGAGATCCAGCTCGCCGGCGGCGGCCGCCGCCTGGGGTTGTGTGCGCTGGCAGGCGTCGAGGATCCGGCGAACGGGATCATCCGCGCCCACGAGGCAACCCTCGACAAGCCCCTCGCCGACCGCGTGGCGCTCCTCAAGGCCAACCGGGTGGACCTCGAACCGGCCTTCTTTCTCGCCGAAGACTCCGGCCAGCTCGACCGTTGGCTGAGCGAGGACACCGCGACGGCCCCACTCGTCGCCGAGCACCGCGACCCCGACGGCCACCTGCACCGGCTGTTCCGCGTGAACGACCCGCAGCGCCTTGCGCGCTACCGGGACCTCCTGGCACCGCTGTCGGTCGCGATCGCCGATGGTCACCACCGCTACAAGACGGCCTGCCGCTATGCCACGGAGATCGGTGCCGAACCCGGTACGGCCGCCGGCGCCAAGCTGACCGTGGTGACCAGCATCGCCTCCCCCGGCCTGACCATTGATCCCATCCACCGCGCGCTGTCGACCTCCCTCGACATCGAGCGGCTCCCCCCCCTCCTGCGCTCTCGGCAGGCCGCCAGCGCGACCGACGGCGCCGCTTTCGCCGCCGCCGTGGCCGCAGCCCCGCAACCGGCCCTCGGCGTGTGGCCGGCGGGCGGCCAGCCGGAGATCTGGCAGCTGGACGCCGCCAAGGCGCCGGAGACCCTGCCGGCGGGCCAGCGCGACCTCGCCGTCTCTCTCCTCCATGGCATGCTCCTTGCCGCGCTCGGCTACGCCCCCGAGACGGCGACGGACGGCACCGTGATCTACCGCGCCAGCCCCGCCAAACTCGCCCAGGAGATCAAGGAAGGGCGTCTTGCGGTTGGGCTCTTCCTGCCGCCGATGACGCCGGCGGCGTTCGCCGCCGCGATCGCTAACGGCGAGCTGCTGCCCCCGAAGTCGACCCGCTTCTTGCCCAAGGTCTTCTCCGGGCTGGTGTGGGCTGACCACGACGCGCGACTGGCCTAGGTTCGCAGGGCGAGCTCGATGCCGACGCGCCTCAACCCGGACGACAAGCCCGTCGTGCAGTTCGACGCGCAGCTCGAGATCTCGCCCTTCGCCCTTTTCCGGCGCCTCAAGAACGGCGAACCGCTGGCGCTCTACGACGCCCGACGGTCACCCGGCCCGCTTACCTTCGCCGAATCCGAACCCTGGCCCGGGGAGAGCTGGAGCCCAGCCGAGGATGGCCGCTTGACGGTCCTCTTCGACGACGACGGCAGCGAGGCCTATCCGCTGGGCCAGGAGCTGGCCTCGGCTGGGTGGGAGAACGTGCGGGTGCTCTTCGGCGGTCTCGAGCTCTATCGCTTCGCGCTCGATCCCGAGGTGGTAGGGGCCGAGACGTTTCTGGTGGGCATGATGGACACGGAGCGCTGAGGCTAGCTCGGCAGCGCCTTCGGTCTCCCCGCCGCCAGCAAGGGCAGCACGTAGAGGGCGATGGCGCCGGAGGCCAGGGTGCCAAGCCCGACGGCGAAGCCGAAGCGCTGGGTGGGCGGGAAGCTCGAGAGGGCAAACAGGCCAAATCCGAGGGCGATCACCACCGAGGCGCTGATCACGGCCCGCCCCATCTCGGCGCGTGCCCGCTGCCAGGCGAGGCGGGGCGCCAGGCCTTCCTGCCGCGCCCGGCGCGCCGCCGCGGCCAGCTGGATCATCGAGTCCACCCCGATGCCGATCGCCACCTGCGCGCCCGGCGAGGAGATGAAGTCAAGGGTGAAACCGAGCAGGCCCATCAGCCCCAAGAGAAAAAGGGGGATCAGCGCCAGCGAGGCGACCATCGCCAGGCCGCTGGCGAGGGACCGGGCGACCCAGGCACCGATGAAGAAGAACAGCACCAGCAAGCCGAGAAGGCCTTCGAGGAGGCTGCCGGCCACGAGGTCCGCGAGCTTGCCCTGGAGCTCGAAGAGCCCGCCCATCTGCCGCAGCTCGAGGCCGCTCGCCCGCACGGCCTCGGCCAGCGAAGCCATCACCGCCGCGCGCGGCGCCTGCCGTGCTCCCTCGCGCATGCGCAGGAAGACGTGGGCCTCTTGCCGGTCCGCGGCGACGAACGCAAGGCTCACCTGGTCGTAGGCCGGCTGCGCGAGGACATCGAGGAGCGTCGCCGCCGGAAGCAGTGCAGCGAACGGCGAGGCCTGGCGGGCCTCGGCGACGAGCGGCACGACCGAGAGCGAAACTCCCACGTCTGGGGCCGCGTCGAGGCGTGCCTGCAGGTCCTTGAGCTTGGCCATCACGGGCTCGCCGTCGACGCGGCCCCCGCTGTCATCCGCAACGATCAGTGACAACGGGCTCGAGCCGCCGTCGGCGTCGATCTTCTCAAGCCCCACCCGCAGAGCGCTCCCGGGTTTGAAGTAGGAAAGCAGGCTCGCATCGGTCGACAGCCGGAAGACGCCCAGCCCGGCGAGCAGGCATAGGCCCATCAACACGAGGCCCGGCCGCCGCCGGATCTCGCCACCGACCGCCAACCCGCCGAGGGCCGGGGACGGTCGGGCCCCGAGCAGAAAGGGCGGTACGAAGAGGTAGGCGACGAGGATCGCCACGGCGGTGCCGAGGGCGCCGGCTAACCCCAGCTCGCGAAGCGGCTTCGCCGAGGCCCACAGCAACGAGAGGAAGCCGAGGCCCGTCGCCGTCATGCACCAGAAAGAGGCCGGCAGGGTCAGACGGACCGCCTCGCGCACTTGCGCGCGGCCGCTGCCGGCGGCGAGCGCCAGGCGACGCCAGTTGGTGGTCATGAACAGGGCGTGCGAGAGGGTGAGGACGAAGACAATGGTGACCAGGTTCGCCGTCAACAGCCCGATGTGGTGCCCCGTCAGCCCCAGCAAGCCGAGCGTGGCGGCGCAAGCCGTCAAGCAGGCACCGAGCGTCCCGACCACCACTCGCGGCGAGCGGAAGAGCAGACCGATCACCAAGGCGAAGACGAGGATGGCGCCGACGCTGAAGGTCTCGAGGTCGGAGAGCAACGAGCGGCGGATCAGCTCCACCACGTAGGGCACCCCAGAGATCACCACCTCGAGCCCCGACCGGCGCGCCGCCCTTTCGACGGCCGCCACCACCGTCCGCGGCTCGCCTTCGCCGAGCTGCACGATGAGGTTGCTCGCCTTGCCGTCCGGGGCGACCAGCAGGCGGCGCCAGAACGGGCTCGCGAGGGCGGCGGCCGGGCTCGCCGGCCCACGGGTGAGGCTCTGAACGCTGGCGACACCGGGCAGTTTGGCAAGCTCATCGCTCAGGGCCTGGACCTTGGCCTCGTGCTCGGCCGAGGGCAGCGCCTCGGCGGCGGCGCGCAGGATAAGCTGCGGCCGGCTGGGGAAGCGGCGCGCGATCTGCTCCGAGGCTTGCAGCTGCGGGTCGTCGGTGGCGAAGAAGAAGCCGCTCTCGACGCGCGGTGCCAGGTCCACGCGCCAGAGAACGAGAGCGATCGTCGCCGCCGCTACGGCGAGGAGACCCACCTCGGCCAGCCGCCCGCGAGGCGGCCGGGAACTCGCTTCGTCCACCGAACCCTAGGCGGCCAGCGCGGCCAGAGTGGCCGCCAGCAGGCGGTAGAAACGACCGACGGTGGGGACCTCCACCCGCTCGTCCGGCGAATGGGGGAACTCGATCGTCGGCCCGAAGGAGATCATGTCGAGGCCGGGCTTCTTCTCACCGATGATCCCGCATTCGAGGCCGGCGTGGACGGCGCCCACCTTGGGCGCAAAGCCGAGCACCTCTTCGTGGGTCCGCTTCATCACCTCGAGAAGGGGCGAGGTGAGGTCCGGCTTCCAACCCGGATAGCCCGTCCCCTCGTCGACCACGGCGCCGGCAAGGCTGGCGATCGCCCTGATCCGCTGGCGGGTGGCTTCGAGCGCCGAACCCACCGAGCTGCGGCTGCTCATCGCGATCTCGAGCTTGCCCTCCACCTCGCGCACCCGCGCCACGTTGGTGCTGGTCTCGACCAGCTCCGGGATGTCGTAGCTCATCGCCAGCACGCCGTGCGGCAGGGCGGTCACCAGCTGCAGCGCCCGCGCCGCCGTCGCCACCGTCCAGGCTCGGCCCGAGGCCGGACCGCTCGCGATCTCCCAGCCCAGGCCGGGCTCGGCGGGGCGGTACTCGTCGCGGATCGCCGCCAGCTCGGCCTCGAGGCGGTCGCGGGCGTCCACCGCCATCGCGTCGGGGCAGATCACCTCGGCGCTCGCCTCACGAGGAATGGCGTTGTGCTTGTCGCCACCGCCGAAGCTCGCCAGGGTGAGCGGCACGTCGAGCGAAGCACGGTAGATGGCCCGCGCCAGGAGCTTCAGGGCGTTGCCGCGCTGCAGGTGGATATCGGTCCCCGAGTGGCCGCCCTTGAGCCCGAAGAGCCGCACGGCCAGGCGGCTGGAGCCGGCCGGCACCTCGCCCTGGGCCAGGGGCAACGACAGGTGGCTGTCGGCACCGCCGGCGCAGCCGACGGTCAAGATGCCCTCCTCCTCGGAGTCGAGGTTGAGCAGCCGGCCGCCCTTGAGCATCGCGGCCTCGAGGCTCGAGGCGCCGGTCAGCCCGCGCTCCTCGTCGATGGTGAAGAGCAGCTCGAGGGGGCCGTGGCGCAGCGCCTCGTCTTCCATCACGGTGAGCATGGCAGCGACCCCGATCCCGTTGTCGGAGCCGAGCGTCGTGCCCTGGGCTTTCAGGTAGTCACCGTCGAGCACGGGCTGGATGGGGTCCTTGTCGAAGTCGTGGGCGACGTCGGAATTCTTCTCGTTGACCATGTCGAGGTGCGCTTGCAGGATCACTCCCACGGCGCCCTCGGCACCGGCGGTGGCCGGGACCTCGACCACGACGTTGCCGGTGGGGTCTTCACGGTGCCGCAGGCCGCGACGCTCGGCCGCGGCGATCACGTAAGCCCGCATGCCGGCCTCGTTGCCGGAACCGCGGGGGATGGTGAGGATCTCGTCGAAGTGGCGCCAGAGGGATTTCGGCTCGAGGTCGGAAACGAACGTCATGGCGGGATCTCCAGGTCGAGGAGCAAGGAAGGGCGAACGCCAAGCCGTTCTATCGTACCACCGGGAGATGCTGGCTCCAGGCCGCGGGCTGCTACAATCCTCCGAGTTTTCGCTCCAAGCAGTGGTCCGGGTCCCATCCGTCCACCGGTGGCTGTCGACACCAAGGAGAGCTATGGCTGCCTCAAGTGAGAAGAAGTTTGAGCCCTTCGTCCCCGCCGGGACCGTGATCCCCGAGTTCACCCCCAAGGCCATCCTCTTGGGCGCCCTTTTCGGGATCATCTTCGGTGCCTCGACCGTCTACCTCGCCTTGAAGGCGGGCCTGACGGTGTCGGCCTCGATCCCCATCGCCGTGCTCTCGATCTCGGTCCTACGCTGGCTCGGCCGCGGTACGATCCTCGAGAACAACATCGTGCAGACCATCGGCTCGGCCGGCGAGTCGATCGCTGCCGGGGTCGCCTTCACCATCCCCGCCTTGATCTTCCTCTCCGGCGGCGCCGAGTTCTTCACCTACTTCAACATCTTCACGATGGCCTTGATCGGCGGCATCCTCGGCGTGCTGTTCATGGTGCCGTTGCGCCGCTCGCTGATCGTCAAGGAGCACGGTACCCTCCCCTACCCCGAGGGCACGGCCTGCGCGGACGTGCTGGTGGCCGGCGAGAAGGGCGGCCAGCTGGCCAGCAAGGTCTTCGCTGGCCTCGGCATGGGGACCCTCTTCAAGTTCCTGATGAGCATCCTCGGCCTGTGGAAGGAGACCCCCGGCTACTCGAGCGGGCGGGACTCGAGCTTCCCGCGCGCCACGGTGGACTGCAACATCGTGCCGGAGTACCTCGGCGTCGGCTACATCATCGGCCCCCGGATCGCAGGCGTGCTGGTGGCCGGCGGCGTCCTCTCCTACCTGGTCCTGATCCCCTTGATCGCCATCATCGGCGACTCGGTGCCGGGCGTCCTCAAGCCGGCCACCGAAGGCCTGATCCGGGACATGAACCCCGACACCATCCGCAACTACTACGTCCGCTACATCGGTGCCGGGGCGGTGGCCGCCGGCGGACTCATCACCCTGATCAAGACGCTGCCCACGATCGTCTCGGCCGTTCGCGACAGCTTTGCCAACCTCAAGGACACCAAGGCTGGGCGGGTGATGTCCCGCACCGAGCGCGACATCCCGATCACCTTCGTGGCCGTCGGCGCCCTCGCCATGGTGGTCATCGTCGCCCTCTTACCGCAGCTGCCCGGCACCATCGGCGGCCGGCTGCTGATGGGCCTGCTGATCGTCGTCTTCGGCTTCTTCTTCGTCACCGTCAGCTCGCGCATCGTCGGCATCATCGGCTCATCGTCGAACCCGATCTCGGGGATGACGATCGCTACCCTGATGGGCACCTGCCTGATCTTCGTCGCCCTCGGCTGGACGGGCGAGGCCTACCAGGCGATGGCCCTCTGCGTCGGCGGCATGGTTTGCATCGCTGCCGCCAACGCCGGCAACACCAGCCAGGACCTGAAGACCGGTTACATCGTCGGCGCCACGCCGGTCTATCAGCAGCTCGGCCTGATGATCGGTGTCCTGGCCTCGGTGCTCGCCGTGGGCTTCACGATGAACATCATCGACGGCGCCCAGGTGAACGACGCCTTGGTGCAGGGCCACGCGATCGGTTCGAGCACGTATCCGGCACCGCAGGCGACCCTGATGGCAACCATCATCCGCGGCGTGCTGGCCCAGGACCTGCCGTGGAGCCTGATCTTCGTCGGCGTCTTCATCTCCATCGTCGTCGAGCTCTGCGGGATCGGCTCGCTGTCCTTCGCCGTCGGCGTGTACCTGCCCCTGTCGACGACCTCGCCGATCTTCATCGGCGGCCTGATCAAGCTCCTCGTCGACAAGATCTCGGGCCACGAAAGCGATGAGTCGGAGATCTCGAGCGGCATGCTCTATGCCACGGGCCTGGTGGCCGGAGGATCGCTCCTCGGGGTGGTGATCGCCTGGCTTCAGGGCCTCACCCAGGACGCAGCAGCGCAGCGTTCCTACGCGCAGTGGATCCTCGACGCCGTGGGCGTCCACGGCTGGGAGCACCTCGGCCGCTGGTCGGACGTGATTGCCGCCGTGATGTTCGGCATCCTCTGCGTCTTCCTCTACCGCGCCGCCCGCCAGAAGCTGGAGGCCGCGCGGTAGCTCAGTCGGCGATCGGTAGCTTGGACGGCTCTCCGGCCACCTCGCGCACCAGCTTGGGCACGAGGTAGCCGGGGAGCTCGGCGCGCAGGCCCCGCAGAATCGCCCGCCCCGCCTCCTCCCCCACCTCGAAGTGGGCCGCGCCCTGCACCCGGTCCAGGAGATGCAGGTAGTACGGCAGAGCGCCCGCCGCAAACAGGGCGCGCGACAGCGCGGACTGCGCCGCTACCGAGTCGTTGATCCCGGCGAGCAGCACCGCCTGATTGAGCACCGTCACGCCGGACCGCCGCAGCCGCTCGATGGCAGCGGCCACGGCCTGGTCGATCTCCGCTGCGTGGTTGGCATGGATCACCATCACGGGCTCGAGCCGGCTGCCGGCGAGCCAGCGGAGGAGATCGGCGTCGACCCGCGCGGGAAGCACCACCGGCAGGCGGCTGTGGACGCGCAGCCGCCGCACATGGGGCACCGCCGCCAGGCACTCGGCCAGCCGGGCCAGGCGCTCGTCCGGCAGGGCCAGGGGATCGCCACCGGAGAGCAGCACCTCTTCGATCGACGGGTCTGCCGCCACGTAGGCGACCGCCGCCTCCCAGCCGGAAGCTCCGGTCTGCGCCTCCGGGTAGGGAAAGTGGCGGCGGAAGCAGTAACGGCAATGGATGGCGCAGGCCCCGGTCAGCACCAGCAGGGCGCGGCCGCGGTACTTGTGCAGGACGCCGCGTGCCGGCAGGGCCCCCAGCTCGCCGAGGGGGTCGGTGGTGAAGCCGGGAACCGTCGCCTCCTCGACGCCCAGCGGCAGGACCTGGAGAAGCAAGGGGTCCCGCGCGTCTCCCGGCCGCATCCGCGCCACGAAGGCACGCGGTACCCGCAGGGGAAAGAGCCGGGCCGCCCGTTCGGCCGCCGGCAGCAGCTCCGCGGGAAGGCCGAGCAGGCCGAGGAGCTCCCCGGGGTCGCTGACCACGGCGGCGAGCTCCCGCCGCCAGCCAGCCGGCTCGGGGGCCGGCGGCTGCGTGGTGCTGAAAGATTCGGGTATCATGCCCGCTGGTCTCGACGGGCGGCGATCACTCCGCTTTTCCACGCGCAAGACAACTCCAAACTCTGGATGAGGAAAGCATGGCCACGTATTACACCAACCAGTTCCGGTCGGGACTCAAGATTATGCTCGACGGTGAGCCGTACAACATCGTCGAGAACGAGATGGTCAAGCCCGGCAAGGGGCAGGCTTTCAACCGCGTCAAGATCAAGAACCTGAAGAACGGCAAGGTGATCGAGCGGACCTTCAAGTCGGGGGACTCGGTCGAGGGCGCCGACGTCATCGAGACCGAGATGCAGTACCTCTACCACGACGGCGAGAAGTGGCATTTCATGGTGCCGTCGACCTACGAGCAGTACGAGGCCGGGGAGACGGCGGTCGGCGATGCGGCGCAGTGGCTCAAGGAGCAGGACACCTGCTACGTGACGCTGTGGGATAACGTGCCCCTCTCGGTGACGCCTCCCGCCTTCGTCATCCTCAAGGTCGTCGAGACCGACCCCGGCGTGCGCGGCGACACCTCCTCCGGCGGCACTAAGCCAGCCAAGCTCGAGACCGGCGCCGTGGTCAAAGTCCCCCTCTTCATCCAGGAAGGCGAAGTCCTGAAGGTCGACACCCGCATCGGCGAGTACGTCTCGCGGGCGTGATCGACTGGCAGCCCACGGCGCGCCGCGCCGCCCTCGAGCGGCGGGCCGCCGTCCTCGCCGAGGTCCGGGCCTTCTTCGCGGCCCGCGGCGTGCTCGAGGTGGAGACCCCCCTGCTCTGCCATGGAGCCGTCCCCGACCTCCATCTGACGAGCTTCGCGACCACCTGGCGCGACCCGGCCGGTGAGGCGGAGCAGCTCTTCCTGCAAACCTCGCCCGAGTACGCCATGAAACGGCTGCTGGCCGCCGGCAGCGGGCCGATCTACCAGATCTGCAAGGCCTTCCGCGCCGGCGAGAGCGGCCGCCGCCACAACCCCGAGTTCACCATCCTCGAGTGGTACCGCCCCGGCTTCGACCACCATCGGCTGATCGACGAGGTCGACGCCTTGCTCGCCACCGTCCTCGGCACGCCCGCCGCCGAGCGGCGCTCCTATGCCGAGGTCTTCAGCGAGCACCTCGGGGTCGATCCTCACGCCGCCGACATCGACCTCCTGGGCGAGGCGGCGGAGCGCGCCGCGCTGGGCCCTCTCCCCGACCTCGACCGCAACGGCCTCCTCGAGCTGCTGCTCGCCGTGGTGATCGAGCCGCGCCTCGGACGCGAGCGGCCCACCGTGGTCTATGACTTCCCGGCCTCGCAGGCGGCGCTCGCCCGCATCGAGCCGGGGCCGCCAGCCGTCGCCGAGCGCTTCGAGGTCTACGTCGCGGGGGTCGAGCTCGCAAACGGCTTCCACGAGCTCACCGACGCGGCGGAGCAGCGCCGGCGCTTCGCCGCCGACCTCGCCGCTCGCCGCCGGCTGGGCCGCGAGCAGCCGCCTCTCGACGAACGCTTCCTGGCCGCCCTCGCCGCTGGCCTGCCGGCGAGCGCCGGGGTCGCCTTGGGGCTCGACCGGCTGGTGATGCTCGCCCACGGGGCCGAGCACCTCGACGACGTGCTCGCCTTCCCCATCGCCCGCGCCTGAGGGGCCGCAGGCGGGCCTCTCCGGCCCTCCTGGAGGCACGCGGCCCGTGCTATTCTCCGCACGAAGTTACCCACAAATCGTGTTGTTTGTCGTTGCTGGGCTGGCCCGGCGTCTGCCGTGGCCCCGAGCCCGAAGGAGGCGTCGTGAACCGTCCCTGGCCACAGCTCATGCCCCTGGCACTGGCCTTCCTGCTCGCCCCTTGGGGCCTCCTCGCCCAGGAACCTGCGGCGAGCGAGGCGCCCACCGCCGACGAGGAGACCGCCAAGGTCGAAGACGTCATCGTGGTGACGGCCTCGCGCTCCGAGCAGCGCCTGCAGGAAGCCCCAGCCACGATGACCGTGATCACCGGCGAGGACCTCGAACGGGAGCCTGCCGACGACTACGGCGACGTGCTGCGCAATGTCCCCGGTCTCAACGTCTCGCAGATGAGCGCCCGCGACATCCAGGTCACCGGCCGTTCCTCGACCAACAGCCTGGCCGCCTCCGAGCTGGTCCTGCTCGACGGCCGCACCGTCTACCTCGACTTCTTCGGCTTCGTGATGTGGGACCTGCTGCCGATCAATCCCCGTGAGATCAAGCAGATCGAGGTGGTGCGCGGGCCGGGCAGCGCGGTCTGGGGCGCCAACGCCCTCTCCGGCGTCATCAACCTGATCACCAAGACGCCGCGCGAGGCCGCCGGCACCAGCCTGCAGCTCGGCGGCGGCGAGCTGGGGACGCTCTTCGGCAGCCTGTCGCACGCCGGTGCCGCCGAGCATGCCGCCTACAAGATCTCGGCTGCTTACTACGAGCAGGACCCCTACGAGCGCCCGACGGGCAACGTGCCGGGGACCAACACGCCGTACCCGAGCTTCAAGAACGGGGGAACGGCGCAGCCGAAGGTGGACTTCCGGCTCGACTTCGACGGCGATCCCAGCTCGGTCTGGACGCTCGGTGCCGGCTATGCGGCGACCGACGGCATCATCCACTCCGGCATCGGCCCGTTCGACATCGACAAGGGCACGGCGTTCTCCTACGCCAAGCTCGGCTGGACCAAGAACGCCTTCCGGCTCAACGCCTTCGTCAACGTCCTCGACGGCGAAGCCGACAACCTGCTGACCCGGGGCCTCGACGGTAAGCCGATCAAGCTGGGCTTCAAGAGCGACACCTACAACGTCGACGCCTCGAACGTCTCCCTGCTCGGCACTCACCACGTGCTGACCTACGGCGGCAACGCCCGCCACCTCACCTTCGATCTCACCATCGCGCCGGAAGGCAAGGACCGCGACGAGTACGGCGTCTTTCTCCAAGACGAGATCCTGATCGGCAACTCGGTGCGTTGGCTGGTCGGCGGCCGCTACGACGACCTCGACCCGATCGGCGGCGTGTTCTCGCCCCGCACCAGCCTGATGATCTCGCCCAACCCGAACCACACCGTGCGACTATCGTTCAACCGCGCTTTCAAGTCGCCGTCGCAGATCCAGAACTACCTGAACGTCACCATCGTCAACCTGGTCAACTTGCCGACCGGGCCGTACATCTTCCCGTCGCTGGCGATCGGCAACCCGAACCTGCAGGAAGAGCGCCTCGACGAGCACGGACGCCAAGAGTTGCGGAGATTCGCCTTCGAGCAGGCTGTTGACGAGAATGGCCGCGGGGATTCCTTCGTCCTTCCAGTCGGACTGGCGTTGGGTCGGA
>WBZL01001357.1_pt1 | contig 25859 bp, 27 predicted proteins | sample 5204291 | NCBI WGS metagenome assembly WBZL01 (sample SAMN12344345, study PRJNA552823) | activated sludge metagenome | biome: Activated sludge suspended growth; feature: Nitrification reactor; material: Wastewater; isolation source: activated sludge from nitrification reactor of wastewater...
CGATTTCGACCGCGTGCGCAAGCTGATCTACGATCACGCCGGCATCTCGTTGGCGCCGATCAAGCACGACATGGTCTATTCTCGCCTGGCGCGGCGGCTGCGGGCCCTGAAGCTGAGCACGTTCCAGGAATATCTCGCCTGCCTGGAAGCCGGTGACGAGCAGGAATGGGAAACCTTCGTCAATTCCCTGACCACCAATCTGACCGCTTTTTTTCGCGAGGCACATCACTTCGACATCCTGCAGAAGCAGTTGCGGGAGCGACGCCACCGGCCGCTGCGCATCTGGTGTTCGGCGGCGTCGACCGGCGAGGAACCCTACTCGCTGGCGATGACCGCCTGCGAGGCCTTCGATACCCTGTCGCCACCGGTGGAGATCATCGCCAGCGACATCGACACCAATGTGCTCACTGCCGCCGAACGCGGGGTCTACACGCTCGACCGGGTCGACCGGATGGCGCCCGCGCGTCTGCGGCGCTTCTTCCTCAAGGGCACGGGCGGCCAGGCCGGTTATGCCCGCGTGCGGCCGGAACTGCGGCGCCTGGTCAGCTTCGTTCAGATCAATCTCCTGGACGCGCGCTGGCCAGTCCAGGGGCCGCTGGATGCGCTGTTCTGCCGCAATGTGATGATCTATTTCGATAAGCCGACCCAGTACCAGATTCTGAAGAAGTTCGTGCCGCTGTTGCGCGACGATGGCCTGCTCTATGCCGGTCACTCGGAGAGCTTTCTCCATGCCGCCGATCTGTTTCATTCGCTCGGGCGGACCGTGTACGAACGAGCCGGCCATGGTCACGTACCCCAGCGGGCCGCCCGATGACCAGCAGTAGTGAAGCCGGCTTTGCCGAACACCTGGCCAACAACCGCTACTTCGACCGGCATTTCGAGGCCGAGGCAGTCAAGGTGCTGCCGGGTGAATACTATGTGACGACCTCCGACATGGTCCTGGTGACGGTCCTGGGCTCCTGCGTCTCGGCCTGCATCCGCGACCGCGAAAAGGGTCTGGGTGGCATGAATCACTTCATGCTCGCCGAGTCCGCCGACAGCGGTGGCTTGTCCTCCTCGGCCCGCTACGGCACCTATGCGATGGAGATCCTGATCAACCACCTGCTCAAGCTGGGTGCCAGGCGCGGCAACCTGGAGGCCAAGGTTTTCGGCGGTGGTCGCGTGATGGCCAGCCTTTCGAGTTCGCAGGTGGGCGATCGCAACTCCCGCTTCGTCCTGGAGTACCTGAACACGGAAGGTATTCCAGTGAAGGCGCAGGATCTCCTGGACGTGCATCCACGCAAGGTCTACTTCTTTCCCCAGAGCGGCCGTGTACTGGTCAAGAAGCTGATCCGCATGCACAACGATACCCTGATGCGGCGCGAGAAAGAGTACGCCGCGCGACTTACCGAAGCCCCGGTGGTGGGCGATATCGAGTTGTTTACCTGATGAGCATCAAAGTTCTGATTGTCGACGATTCGGCCTTGATGCGGGCCTTGCTGACCGAGATCATCGGTGGCGCGCCGGACATCGAGGTGGTGGGCGCCGCTCCCGATCCGATCGCCGCCCGGGAAATGATCAAGTCGCTCAACCCGGACGTGCTGACGCTGGACGTGGAAATGCCGAAGATGGACGGCCTGGAATTCCTCGGCCGACTGATGCGTCTGCGCCCTATGCCGGTGGTGATGATATCGTCCCATACCGCTCGTGGCTCGGAGGTAACCCTCCAGGCGCTGGAGACCGGCGCCTTCGATTTCGTCACCAAGCCGCAGGCCGACAACGCAGCGATGCTGCATGCGTACGCGGAAGATGTGCGCGACAAGATCCGCGCGGCGTTTCATGCCCGGGGGAGGCTCACCATGCCGCGTCCGGCGGCCGCCCGACCGTCCGGTGGCACGGCGGCCGTGGCACCCGCCGGTTTTTCGCAGCGGCTCTTGAATGGCCATGTCATCGCCATCGGTGCGTCGACGGGCGGTACGGAGGCGATCAAGGACGTGCTGGTTCGATTGCCGAAGGAAATGCCGCCCATCGTGATGGTTCAGCACATGCCCGAATCGTTCACACCCTCGTTCGCCAAGCGCCTGGACGGTCTGTGCTCCCTGACCGTCATCGAGGCCAAAGGCGGCGAGCGGCTTCGTCCCGGCACAGCCTATCTTGCTCCAGGGCACTCGCATCTGTTGATCAGAAAGGCAGCCGGAGGCCATGTCACCGAGCTTTCCAGCGCCGAGCCGGTCAATCGCCATCGGCCGGCCGTGGATGTCCTGTTCGATTCGGTGGCGGCCGAGCTGGGCGCCAACGCGACGGGAATGGTGTTGACCGGCATGGGCAAGGACGGGGCCAAGGGCCTGCTCGCCATGCGCCAGGCCGGCGCCTGGACCATTGGTCAGGACGAGGCAAGTTGCGTGGTGTACGGGATGCCGCGCGAAGCGGCGCTAGTTGGCGCCCTGGATGAGGTGGTTTGTCTGCGGGACATCGCGACGCATCTGCTGGCGCGCCTTCAGCGTCTGGACCGCGGCCAGGCCTGAGCGGCTATACTAAAAAACAGGGTTGGACAATCTGGAGTATCGATATGCAGACGAATGTGACGAGCAGAGAGGGGCGCACCGAGATCAGACTGGTCGGACGGTTCGATTTCAATTCGCATCGGGAATTTCGCGAGGCGGTGGATACGGCGCTCGCCGAGGCTGCCGCCAAGGACTTGACGGTCGACCTGGGTGGTGTGGAGTATCTGGACAGTTCGGCATTGGGCATGCTGCTCATGCTGCGCGACAAGGCCAAGGCGGCCGGTAAATCGATCTCGCTGAGCAATTGTCGAGGCGTGGTCAAGCAGGTTCTGGATATTGCGAATTTCGGCAAGTTGTTCAACATGGCCTGACACGGCGCAGTCATTGGCTGATTCCCGTCGTGGCGTGGGTTGCAGGTGCGCCGCCCTTCGGCCATTGTGCCGCGAATTGACGTAAGATTCCCGCTGCCTGACGGCCCTGCGAGGGTACGACAGCGGAAAACGAGGGTGCCTAATGTCCGATCTGCTCAAGAATATCGATGCGCGAACCCGCTTGGCGGGAACCAACAAGCTGGAAATTCTGCTGTTTACGCTAGGCGTGGATGCGCGCACCGGCCGTCACGAAACCTACGGCATCAACGTTTTCAAGGTTCGCGAAGTCATGCGCACGCCGGCGATAACCGCGGCGCCCGACATGCCGGCCGCCGTCAAGGGCATGGTTTCCTTGCGCGGCGCCTTGGTCCCCGTGGTCGACCTGGCCGAGTACGCTGGCGTGCAGCCGGATTCGCCACGCGACATCATGATCGTTACCGAGTACAACGGCCATACTCAGGGCTTTCTGGTCGAGGCAGTGGACACGATTTTGCGTCTCGACTGGGCGCAAATGCGCGTGCCGCCCGAGATGCTGATTTCCTCCCATCTGGGGGGGCTGGTCACGGCGATTACCGAGTTGCCGGATGGCCGGCTGGTGATGATGCTGGATGTCGAACGGGTGCTGGCCGAGACCACTAAGATCGACGACGAGTTCCTGTTCACCAACATTCAGCCGCTCGGCCGCGAGGACATGACCGTCTTGTTCGCCGACGACTCGTCCATTGCCCGCAACCAGATCGAACGGACACTCAAGGTACTGGGGCTGCGCTATATCTCGGCCGTCAACGGGCGCATGGCCTGGGATGAACTGCAGAAGATCGCCAACTATGCGGAGTCCAACGGCCGCAAGGCCAGGGAGGTGGTCCAATTGGTCCTCACCGATGTCGAAATGCCGGAAATGGATGGTTATATTCTCACCAAGAACATCAAGTCCGACCAGCGTTTTGCCGGTATACCGGTGGTCATGCATTCGTCCCTGTCCTCCATGTCGAACCAGCAATTGGGCAAATCGGTCGGTATCGACGAGTATGTGCCGAAATTCGAGCCACAGCGTCTGGCCGAAACGCTGAGTCGTCTGTTGCTCGGCAAGGCCGCACCCACGGTCACCGCCTAAGAGCGAGAGAGGATGCCATGAGCGCAACCGCGTCGAGCAGTATGGTCAGCCAGGCTTCGCTGTTGGAAAGCGTCGATGCCCGAACCAAACTGGCCGGGTCGAACCGCATGGAGATTCTGCTGTTCTCGCTTGGAACCAACGAGTTGTTTGGTATCAACGTTTTCAAGGTGCGTGAAGTCAGCAAGACGCCGACGATCACCAAGGCGCCCAACATGCCTGGCGGGGTCGAAGGCCTGATCAGCCTCCGCGGCAACGTCATCCCCGTCCTCTCGCTGTCGAAAGTCATGCAACTGGCCGACGCGCCAGCGCAACTCGGCGGTTCGATGATGGTCACCGAATACAGCAAGCGCACCCTGGGCTTCCTCGTCCATGGTGTGGATCGCATCATCCGTGTCGATTGGGAAAAGGTTCGGGCGCCGGATTCCGTGGTGAGTTCAGGCCTGCACGCCTACATCACGGCCATTACCGAATTGCCCGATGGGAAGCTGGTCTCGATCGTCGATGTCGAGCAGATTCTGGCCAACACCTTTGGCGAATCGATCATCGGCCAGATCGACCGCATCGAAGCGGGCGAGGACTACAACGTCTTCTTCGTGGACGATTCGGCGGTGGCGCGCAAGAAGATCGCCGAGGTTTTCGACAAATTGGGTGTCAAGCACAAGCATGCCCTGAATGGTCTGGAGGCCTGGACGCGCTTGTCCGGTATGGCCAGCCATTGTCAACAGCTCAACCGCAGCCTGCTTGATGAAGTGAATCTGATCCTGGTCGATGCGGAGATGCCCGAAATGGACGGCTACGTGCTGACGAAGAACATCAAGTCCGATCCGCGTTTTGCCGGCATCCCGGTCGTCATGCATTCTTCGTTGTCGTCGGAGGCCAATCGGGCGATGGGCAAGAGCGTCGGCGTCGACGCCTATGTCGCCAAGTTCGACGCCGAGGCCTTGGCGGACACGGTTCGGCCGCTGCTGCGGCGACCCACACGAGATTGATATACGGAGAGACCCGATGCCCGCAGATCCCAGCAAAATCAAGTTACTTGTCGTCGATGACTTCTCAACCATGCGGCGCATCGTCCGCAATCTGCTCAAGGAACTTGGTTTCACCAATGTCGATGAGGCCGAGGACGGTGCCGTGGCCCTGCAGAAACTCAAGGCGGGTGGTTTCGATTTCGTCGTGACGGACTGGAACATGCCCAATATGGATGGCCTGACGCTGTTGCAGTCCGTGCGCGCGGACGCCGCGCTGAAACACCTGCCGGTGCTCATGATTACCGCCGAGGCGAAGAAGGAGAACATCATCGCCGCCGCACAGGCGGGAGCCTCCGGCTATATCGTCAAGCCCTTTACGGCGGCGACGCTCAACGAGAAACTGACCAAGATCTTCGAGAAGCTGGGAATGTAAGCATGGTCAAGACCGTCAACTTCGACGAATCCGGCGATTCGCAAGACTTGCAGGCACTGTTCGACAGCATTGCCGCCGCTGGTGGCGTACCCGAACCTGCGCCCATGGCCATACCCGATAGTTCGGGCGATTCCGACGACTTGCAGGCCCTGTTCGACAGCGTGTCGGCGCAGGCTGTCGAACCGCGGACCGTCACGCCGTCGGCGGACGCGGCCGGCGCCGAGGGTGACGAGGTGGTCTATAACCGGCTTGGGCACATGGCCCGTCAACTCCACGACAGCCTTCGCCAGCTGGGCTATGACAAGATGCTCGAGGATACCGCCCGACAGATTCCGGATGCTCAGCAGCGCCTGACCTATATCGTCCAGATGACAGAACAGGCGGCCTCGAAGGTACTTAATGCCACGGACATCGCCAAGCCCCTGCAGGACGACTTGCTGGCTGGCGCGCAGGAGATGGGCAAGCGTTGGGACCGCATGTTTGCCAACCAGTTGTCGGTCGATGATTTCAAATCGCTGGCCGCCGATACCCGCGCCTATTTCCAGCAGGCGCCGGCGAAGATCATCAAGACCAACAACCAGTTGACCGAAATCATGCTGGCGCAGGACTTTCAGGATTTGACCGGCCAGGTGATTCGCAAGGTGGTGGATATGGTGCAGAGCCTGGAAGCGCAACTGCTCCAGGTGCTCATCGACACCATTCCCGAGGAGCGCAAAGTCGAGGTTCCCGACGGTTTGATGAACGGCCCGGTGGTTAGCGCGACGGGTCGTCAGGATGTGGTGACGTCGCAGACGCAGGTCGACGAATTGCTGGAAAGCCTTGGCTTCTAGCCATTGAGAACGGGGAGTAGGCAATGAGCGATTTTCAGGGCATGGAGGATCTGCTGCAGGACTTTCTCGTCGAGGCGACCGATCTGCTTTCCGGCGTCGACAACAAGTTGGTCGACCTGGAGAAGAACCCGCACGACAAAGGCCTGCTCAACGATATCTTTCGCGGCTTCCACACCATCAAGGGGGGGGCGGGTTTCCTCAATGCCATGGAACTGGTGACCTTGTGTCACCTGACCGAAAATCTGTTCGACAAACTGCGCAACGGCCAGATGGAAATCAGCAACGAGGCCATGGATGTGATCATGGCCGCGACCGGCACCGTGCGCGACATGTTCGGGTCCCTTGAGCGAGGCGTGCAGCCGTCGCCCGCAGATCCTTCCCTCCTGGCCAGTCTGCGCGCGGCGATTGCCGGTGAGCTTGCCAGTGGCGACGGTGCCGCCGCGTCGACGACCATGCTGGCCACCGTTACCGCACCGCAAGCGGCACCGGTGGCGGCCGGGGTGGACCCGGATTGGGGGCAGTTGTTCCAGGCGGTGACCGGTGCGCCCGGCGCCACCGAGCCGGCCGCCCAGCCGGGTACCCAGGCAGCCGCACCCGAAGCGCAACCCCCCGCCGTTGCCGGCCCCGAGCAGATCATTCAGGCCGCCATCGGCCGGCGGGCATCCGATAAGCCTGGCTATCAGGGGCCGGTGGGTCGTCGCGACAACGAGAAGACTCGCGACAACTCGATTCGCGTCGATACCGCCCGCCTGGATCAGGTCCTGAATCTCTCGGGCGAAATCGGTCTGACCAAGAATCGCTTGAACTCGCTGCGCTCGGACATCCTCAACGGCCGTTCCGATTCCGAAACGCTGCACGCGCTCGATCAGGCGGTCAGTCAGCTCGACCTGCTGGTCTCGGATCTGCAGAACGCGGTCATGAAGACGCGCATGCAGCCGATCGGCCGGCTGTTCCAGAAATACCCTCGCATTGCCCGCGATCTGGCCCGCAGCCTGGGCAAAGACGTCGAACTGGTACTGGCCGGGGAAGAAACCGAAATCGACAAGACGATGATCGAGGATCTGTCCGATCCGATCATCCACCTGATCCGCAATGCCGTCGATCACGGCATCGAGCCGCCGGCCGAACGACGGGCCAATGGCAAGGCGGAAAAGTCGGAAGTGCGCCTGGAGGCACGCCAGGAGGGGGACCACATCGTGCTGGTCGTCTCGGACGACGGTCGCGGCATGAGCGCCGAGCGCTTGCGTGCCAAGGCGCTGGAAAAGGGCATCATCACCGACGAAGATGCCAATACGATGGACGAGCGGCAGAGCTTGAATCTGGTCTTCCTGCCCGGTTTTTCGACCAAGGATGTCGCCTCCGACGTGTCTGGCCGCGGTGTTGGCATGGACGTGGTGAAAACCAACATCCAGAAACTGAACGGCTCGATCGAAATTCGTTCCTATCCGGGCAAGGGAACGACGTTCATCATTTCGCTGCCGCTTACCCTGGCCATCCTGCCGGTCTTGCTGGTGCAACTGGGTACCCAGCCCTTCGCCGTGCCGCTCTCGATGGTGCGCGAGATCCTGCCGGTGGAAATCGGCGCCGTTCAGGAGGTGGGCGGTCGCGCCACCATGGTCGTGCGCGGCGAGGTGATGCCGGTCTATCCGTTGTCCTACCTGCTCGGCTGGCCGCCGGAAGGCGTGCCGGAATACGGTGTGCTGATGCAGACGGCCGAGCATGCCTTTATCCTGGCCATCGACGGCTTCATGGGCCGTGAGGACGCTGTCATCAAGTCGCTCGACGATTTCCGGCCCAAGGGTGTTGCCGGCGTCACGACTTTGTCCAACGGTCAGATCGTGTTGATTCTCGACATGAAGGAACTGCTGGGCGCGCTGGGCGACGGTCGTGGCGTGCCGCGTTCCGTGTTCGCGCCGGTCGATGCGCTGGTCGCCTGAGCGGTCAGCGGTCCCCCGTCCGCGCGGCCCGAATTAGAACGCTAATTCGGCTCTAATCCCGAAATGGTCCTTGATCATGCCGGCAATAATTGCCGGCATGGAGGATACCGTCTTTGGCTGAAGAGAGCGATCTCGAGCGAACAGAACCGCCATCCGGTCGGCGAATCGAGAAGGCGCGCGAGGAAGGACAGATTCCCCATTCGCGGGAGTTGATGGCTTTTCTCGTCATGGCCATGTCCGTCGGCGGTTTCTGGGTGCTGGGCGGCTGGCTGAGCAGACAGGCGGGAGGGATTCTGCGCCATGGTCTCGCGTTCGATCGGAACGCCGCCTTCGATGTCGATTCCATGGGCCGCTCCTTCGTTGCGCTCTCCGGGGAGGCTGCGCTCCTGCTGGCGCCATTCTTCGTGCTGACTCTGGTTGGCATCATCGCAGCGCAGGTCGCCGTCGGCGGCTGGATCTTCGCGCCCAAGGCGCTGACCTTGAATTTGTCGCGCATTGATCCGCTCAAGGGCATCGGCAAGCTGTTTTCCCTGAACAGCTTGAGCGAACTGGTCAAGGCGGTCATGAAGGCCCTGCTGGTCGGCGGCGTCATCTATTGGGTGGTCAGGCATCAGCAGGACCAGTTCTTCGCGTTGATCATGCAGCCGCTCGACACGGGGTTGACCTCGTTCGGGCACATGCTGATCTTCGCCTCGATCGCCATGGTGGCCGGCCTGGGAATGATCGCGGCGCTGGATGTGCCGTATCAGCTGTGGAGCTACTATCGTGGCCTGCGCATGACGAAGGAAGAGCTCAAGCAGGAGTTCAAGGAAATGGAGGGCGATCCGCAGCTCAAGGCGCGGATCCGCAGCCAGCAGCGGGAGATGGCCCGGAAGCGCATGATGTCCGAGGTGCCCAAGGCCGACGTCGTGGTTACCAACCCGACGCACTTCGCGGTGGCGCTGAAATATGATCGTGAGCGCATGGGGGCGCCGATGGTCGTGGCCAAGGGCATGAATCTGCTCGCCGTCAGGATCCGCGAACTGGCCGGCGAACACAAGGTGCCGGTACTGGAGGCGCCGCCGCTGGCGCGCGCCCTGCACCGCCATACGGAGATCGGCGAACAGATTCCCGCCCGCCTGTACACGGCCGTGGCGGAGGTGCTCGCCTACGTCTATCAGCTCGGTCAGTATGGAGCGGGCGGGGTCGCGGTCAGGCCCGAGCCGCCGGCCGTCATTGCCGTGCCCGAGGATCTCGATCCCGGTGAAGTCGTCGGGGCCACCGCATGAACGGCACGCTCGCCCTGACGGCGTTGTTCAATCGCGGCAACCTCAAGGCGCTGGCCGCGCCCGGACTGATCATCGTCATTCTGTCGATGATGGTCTTGCCGCTGCCGTCCTTCGCGCTCGATCTCTTCTTCACCTTCAATATCGCGTTGGCGGTCATGGTGCTGTTGATCGCCATGTACACCCAGAAGCCGCTCGATTTCTCGATCTTCCCGACCGTTCTGCTGATCACAACCCTGCTGCGCCTGTCGCTGAACGTCGCGTCGACACGCATCGTGCTGATTCAGGGACATACCGGGCCCGACGCGGCCGGCAAGGTCATCGAGGCCTTCGGCCACTTTCTGGTCGGCGGCAACTATGCGGTCGGCATTGTCGTCTTCGTCATCCTGACGGTGATCAACTTCGTGGTCATCACCAAGGGCGCCGGCCGTATCGCCGAAGTGTCGGCGCGCTTCACGCTCGATGCCATGCCCGGCAAGCAGATGGCCATCGACGCCGACCTCAATGCGGGCCTGATCGGCGAAGACGAGGCACGGCGGCGGCGCAAGGAGATCGCCGACGAGGCGGATTTCTACGGCGCCATGGACGGTTCCTCGAAGTTCGTGCGTGGTGACGCGGTCGCCGGCATCCTGATCATGGTCATCAACATCGTCGGCGGCTTGATCGTCGGCATTCTTCAGCACGACATGGAAGCCGGTCAGGCGGCGAAGATCTATACCCTGCTGACCATCGGTGACGGCCTGGTGGCCCAGATTCCGGCGCTGATCATCTCCACCGCCGCCGGTTTGGTGGTGACACGCGTCGGGGACGCCGAAGGCGACATCGGCACGCAGTTCCTCGGTCAGGTATTCGGCAATCCCATGGTGCTGGTGCTGACGGCCGGCATCCTCGGCGTACTCGGCCTGATTCCGGGCATGCCTCATTTTGTCTTCCTCCTGCTCGCCGCCACGATCGGCGGCCTGGCCTGGTGGACCTTGCAGAAGCAGCACGCCGAGCGGGAACGGCAGGCGGTCGCGACGCCGCCACCGGCACCGGCGGCGGAGGCCCTCGAAGCGAGCTGGGCCGATGTCTCCCCCGTCGACATGCTGGGCCTGGAGGTGGGCTATCGACTGATTCCGCTGGTCGACAAAAATCAGGATGGCGAACTGCTCAAACGCATTCGCGGCCTGCGCAAGAAATTTGCTCAGGAAGTGGGATTTCTTTCCGCGCCGGTGCATATCCGCGACAACCTGGAACTGAAGCCCAATGGCTATCGCATTGCGTTCAAGGGCGTCGAGATCGGTGCCGGCGAGGCCTATCCGGGTATGCATCTGGCCATCAATCCGGGCCGGGTCAGCGGTATCTTGCCGGGCAATCCGACCAAGGACCCGGCATTCGGCCTGCCGGCCGTCTGGGTAGACGCTTCGCTGCGCGATCAGGCTCACGTAATGGGCTACACGGTGGTCGATGCCGGCACGGTCGTCGCGACTCACCTCAATCACCTGATTCTTGCCCACGCCGCCGAGCTGCTCGGCCGTCAGGAGACCCAGCAGTTGCTGGACCACATCGCCAAGGACGCGCCCAAGCTGATCGAGGACCTGGTGCCCAAGCAACTGCCCCTCGCCACCGTGCAGCGGGTGTTGCAGAACCTGCTGGAGGAGGGCGTCAGCATCCGCGATACGCGCACCATCATCGATGTGCTGGCCGAACATTCGGCGCGGACCCAGGATCCCCTCGAGTTGACCAGCCAAGTGCGGATCGCGCTGGGTCGGGCCATCGTCCAGCAACTCTATCCCACCGGCAGCGACATGCAGGTCATGGCGCTGGAGCCTGGTCTCGAGCGTCTGCTGGGCCAGGCGGTACAGGGCGGAGGCGATGCCTCTGGCATCGAGCCGGGCCTCGCCGATACCCTGTTGCGGGAAACCGCGAGTGCGGCCCAGCGGCAAGAGGCGATTGGCCTGCCCGCCGTACTGCTGGTTCCCGGCTCGCTGCGCTGGCTGTTGTCGCGCTTCCTGCGCCGCGCCTGGCCGGCGCTGAAAGTGCTGGCCAACGCCGAAATTCCAGAAACCAAGACCATCAAGGTGACCACCGTGATCGGAGCTAGAGCATGACTGTAAAGCGCTTTGTGGCGCCCACCGCCCGGGAGGCGCTGCGCCGTGTGAAGGAGGAGTTGGGTCCCGACGCGATCGTGATCGCCAACAAGGCGGTTCCTGGCGGCGTCGAGATCACGGCCATGTCGGCGGACAGTCTGGACGCCCTCTCCGCCCAGGCGGCCGCCCGTCCCGCGCCGCAAGCCGCGCCGCGATCAACGCCGCAGCAACCCGTCGGCTGGCCCGTTTCAACGGCTGCGCCGACCGGGACGGCTGGCTCGATCGACGACGAGGGCGACTATACGGTCAGCCTGTCCGCCAAGGCGCATGCGCAGACGCCTTTCCGTGCCTGGCAACCACCGGTGGTCGCCACGCCGGCGGCATCGGTCGCGTCGCCGATACCGATGGCAGCCGCCGCGCCGGAGCGACTGACCGCATCGCCTCGCCAACCGCCGACCGAACCCCGGCCGCCCTTGCGGCCTTTGCCGCCGCGCGCCCAGATCGACTCGCCGCTCGCCAACTCCGCGCCGCTGGGCGGTGGGCGGGACAGGGGCGAGGAACCGCCGCGGCATCGGTCGGTCGACGGTGCCGCCGAGCCGCAAGTCTCCCAACTGATGGGCGAGATGCAAGCCATCAAGAGTTTGCTGGAACGACAACTTGCCGGCTTTGCCTGGGGCGAGATGTCCCGGCAAAATCCCGTTCAAGCCATGCTGTTGGCCGAAATGCTCGATGCCGGCTTTTCCAGCCTGTTGGCACGTCGCATGGTCGATGAATTGCCGGCCGCACTGGCCATCGGCGATGGCCGCAAGTGGCTGATCAGCGCCATCAACCGGCGCCTGCGGACATTGACCGGCGAGAACGACATCATCGACAGCGGCGGCGTGTTCGCCCTGGTGGGCCCAACCGGGGTCGGCAAGACGACCACGACGGCCAAGCTTGCCGCCCGGTGCGTGGTGCGCTACGGAGCCGACAAGCTTGCCCTGCTGACCACCGACGGCTATCGGATCGGCGCGCACGAGCAATTGCGCATCTACGGCCGCATTCTTGGCGTGCCGGTGCACGTGGTGCGCGACAGCGAGGACTTGCGGCGCACCCTGGTCGATCTGCGCGACAAGCACATGATCCTCATAGATACCGTTGGCATGAGTCAGCGTGATCGCATGGTCGCCGAGCAAGCCGCCATGCTGACCCGGGCCGGGGAAGTGAAGCGGCTGTTGCTGCTTAACTCCGGCAGTCGCGGCGATACCCTCGACGACGTGGTGCGCGCCTATGCCGGCGAGGATCTGGCCGGCTGCATTCTTACCAAGGTCGACGAGGCGCCATCCCTGGGGCCGGCATTGGACGCCGTCGTGCGTCATGGACTGCTGCTCGCCTATGTCGCCAACGGCCAGCGGGTACCCGAGGACCTGCACCTGGCGAACCGCAACTATCTGCTGCATCGCGCCTTCAAGTTGCCGGCCGACACGTCGCCGCACCGGCTGCGGGAGAACGAAGTCGGCCTGGTCATGGCGCCCCGTTCGGTCGGGTCCGCCGCGCTGGGAGCTTCCCTTGGCTGAGCGGGCCGCCTGGGGCGGCGATCAGGCCGACGGACTGCGCCGGCTGTTCGGCAATCGGGTGCCGCAGGTCGTGGCCTTCGCATCGGGTCGCGAAGCCTGCGGTCGGACCACTCTGGTCGTGCAGACAGCCGCCGCGCTGGCCGCCTCCGGCCACGGCGTGGTGATCGTGGACGAGAACCCGGCACCCGACAATGCGTTGGCGGCGTTCGGCCTGGCCGCTCGCCAGGACTTCTTCCATGTGGTGCGCGGCGAGCGCACCCTGACCCAGGTGGCATTGCCCGCCGCACCCCTGGTGAGGCTGGTGCCCGCGGCGCGGGCAGCCCGCGAACTGGATCGTTTGACCACCATCGGTCAGCAGCGGCTGGAGGCCGCCTTGCGGCAGATGCAGCAAGGGGCCAGCTTCATCCTGATTGACTGCGCCAATCGTCGTGGCGGCCATCTCTCGGCGGTCGCCGCCGCCGCGCGGCACATGGCCGTGGTGGTGGCCGCCCAGGGGGCGGCGATCACGCATGCCTACGCCTTGATCAAACGGATCGCCCAGGATCATGGTCGTGACAGCTTCCAGATCGCCATTACCCGTGCCCGTTCCCGCGAAGAGGCCCGCGCCATCTTCGACAACATGCGCCGGGTCGCCCATGAGCACCTCGGTGTTCGCCTCGACTATCTTGGCGCGTCGGCGGTTCCGGTGACCGACCATTTGGCCGATGCCCTGATCCAGCGCCTGCCGCCCACGCTGGATGTCGGCGATGCCGATGGCTTTTTGCCGATGCGGCAACTGTCTCGGCGTCGGCCGGAGTTGCTGGATTCGGTGGTATAGTTGGCCGTACCCAGGCTGCCGATTTCGCCCATGTATACTGCCCAGGGCGCTCCCGACAAAGACCAGCTCGTTCGCCAGTACGCCCAACTGGTCAAGCGGCTCGCATTCCAGTTGATGGCCAAGCTGCCCGCCAGCGTGCAGGTCGATGACCTGATCCAGAATGGCATGATCGGTTTGCTCGATGCCATCAACCGCTTCGAGGAAGGATTGGGCGCGCAGTTCGAGACCTATGCCGTGCAGCGGATCCGCGGCGCCATGCTGGACGGTCTGCGCGAGAATGACTGGGTGCCACGCGGCGTGCGCCGCGAAATGCGTCGCGTCGAGGATGCCATCAACAAACTTGAGCAACGGATCGGTCGCCCACCCAGCGAAGGCGAACTGGCCGACTCCCTTGGCATGGCACTGGCGGACTATCAGAGACTGCTCCAGGAGGCGCGGGGCCACCAACTGATCTATCTGGAGGATCTGTCCGGCGATCAGGACGACGGCTATCTGGAGCGCAACCTGGCCGGACCGGGCCTCGATCCGCTCGCGTTGCTGGAAGACCAGGACATGCGACAGATGCTGGTACGGAGTATCGCGGCGCTGCCGGAACGGGAAAAGATGGTCATGGGGCTCTATTACGACGAAGACATGAATCTGAAGGAGATCGGCGAAATACTGGGCGTCACGGAATCGCGCGTTTGCCAGTTGCATAGCCAGGCGATTGCCCGCCTGCGCGCGGCGACCCAAATTGGCGGAACGCCACCGGTGGCCAAGCGCCGCGGCCGACCGCCGAAGTCCGTCCAGGGGGTTTGACCGGGCATGGACAAGATCAGCGTTGTTGGTCTGCTGTTCGGTTTCCTGGCCATTGTGCTCGGCCAGGTGCTGGAAGGCGGCCACGTCGGCTCCTTGATCCAGCCGACCGCTTTTCTCATCGTCATTGGCGGCACCCTTGGCGCCGTGATGCTGCAGAGCCCGCTGCCGACTTTCCTGCTCGGCGCGCGGATGGCACGCTGGGTGTTATTCCCGCCGCGAGTGGTGCCGGCCCAACTGATCGGTCAGGTGGTCCAATGGAGCATGATTGCCCGCAAAGAGGGACTGCTGGCGCTCGAGGCGCAGATGTCCACGTTGCGCGATCCGTTCGTGCGCCGCGGCTTGCAGTTGCTGGTCGACGGCGCCGAGCCCGAGGGCTTGCGGGACGTGCTGCATGTGGACATTGGCTCCTATGAGACACAGATGAAGCTGGCGGCGAAGGTATGGGAATCCGCCGGCGGCTACGCCCCGACTGTCGGCATTCTCGGCGCGGTGATGGGATTGATACATGTCATGGAGAATCTTTCCGACCCGGCCAAGCTCGGTAGCGGCATCGCGGTGGCTTTCGTTGCCACCATCTACGGTGTCGGCTCGGCGAACCTCGTCTTCCTGCCCATCGCGAAGAAGCTGCTGGCCAACATTCAGCAATTGGTCGCCGTGCGCGAGATGTACGTCGACGGGCTGGTTGGCATCGCCAATGGCGACAACCCGCGCATCATCGAAAGCCGCCTGCAGGGCTACTTCGTCTGAGCATGGCCAGGCGCAAGCGCGGCGAAGAGGAACACGAGAACCACGAACGCTGGTTGGTTTCCTATGCTGATTTCATTACCCTGCTGTTCGCATTTTTCGTCGTCATGTACGCGATTTCCCAGGTCAACGAGGGAAAGTATCGCGTCCTGTCAGATACCCTGAACTCCGCCTTCCGCCACATACCGGGCAGCGCTTCCGGCGCCCAGGTGGCGATCAACCCGAATGCGCCGATGCCGCTGGCGATCCCCATACGCAAGCCGACGCCCAACGTCAAAACCGACGAAACGCAGCGCATGAAAAAAGAGAAGATGCGCAACATGGCCAGGGAAATCAATCAGGCGCTGGCGCCCTTGGTCAAGGAAGGGCAGGTGCGCATCACCGAAGGCGCGCTGGGAATCACCGTCGATATCAACGCCAGCGTACTGTTCGCGCCGGGCGACGCTCGCCTGGATATCGGGGCCGTTCAGGCGCTTATCGCGGTGGCGCAGATCCTGGCGCCCACCGACTTCCCCGTTACCGTCGAAGGCCACACGGACAACACGCCGATCAGTACGGCACAGTTTCCCTCGAACTGGGAACTCTCCGGCATGCGGGCTTCCAGCGTGGTGAGACTGTTCGTCGATAGCGGCGTCGATCCGCGGCGCCTGACTGCCACCGGCTACGCGGATCAACGGCCGGTCGACGACAATGCCACGCCCGAGGGGCGAAGCCGCAATCGGCGGGTGGCGATTACCATCGAATCGAAGACGCCGGACAATCCGGTGGAAGTCAGGCTGCCCTAGGGTAGCGGGCGGTGGTGGGTGGCCGGCTTCAGGCAGAGCCGAGCGACCGGCCGCCAGAGCCAGCCTTCTGCTGACCGTCCGGGCCGTAAGTGACGGCCTGATCGGCGGCGGACATCAATACGCTCAGTGCTTGCTGGTTGTTCTGCAACTGGATGCCGATCAGTTTGCCGTTGGTTTCGTTCAGTGCACGGGCTTCGGCCGCCAGCACCAGAAGCTCGTTCCATTGTGCTGTGAGCCGGGTCGCAGCCTTCGAGTCCAGCCACGCAGCCATGCCGGAGCGGCCGGCCGGCAAGCCCAGTCGACCCAGTTCGGCGTCGCGGGCGGCGGCGAGTCGGGCCAGATTGGTCGCCATTGCCGATTTTTCCGCCGCCAATGCCGACAGCGCATCGACCGCGCTCTTGCCTAGCAAATCCTGCTCGCGAACCAGCAAAGCGACGAAATCGCCGAGCGATCGCAGTTCCTGGTCGAGTAGACCGGCCAGGGTGTCTTCCCGCATGGATTCCGGCGCGGCCAACCTAGTGCAATCTAGCGCAATCTAGCGTTGTGCCGCCAACATCTGCCTGACGTTGTCCAGCAGGCCGTCGGCGATCCGTTCCGGATTGACCTGGAATCGCCCTTCGGAAATCGCCTGTTTGATTTCCGCTACCCGGGCCGCATTGATCACCGGCGTATCCGCCATGGCGGCATTCGCTTCCTGTAGCCGTGCCGACAGCGAGGACAGCGCCACCTGCTCGACGGACGGGGTGGGTGACTCGTGCGGTGCCCGGGTCACGGACTTGGCGCGGCTGCCAGCGGGGCTGGTGTCGACCTTGGGGGGAGCGCTATTGATCTTCACGATGTTTCCTCATTAAGCTCTTGCAGCAATCATGTGTGACTTATCGGCCACCCCGGAGAATACTTGAGCGACACATTAATACCATGATTTTACGTTAAAAATTGATTGCGACGATGCCGCCAGGGCGGGCAACGCCGCTAACGATCTGCCCGCTGTGCAGACGAACCTGGACAATTTGGCCTTCGACGCCGTTGTTCAGGGCTCGGCCTTCGTTCGCGACCTGGAAGCCGGCGCCCTGCGAGACGACCTTGACCGATTGATTTTGCTGGACCACGATCTGCTGACGCAGCAAATCGGCGCGCAGCGGCCTGCCCGCGGCAATCGATAGGGCGGCGGTTCGCCCGACCGCCTGGCGTTCATCGGTGAGAACGCCGGCCGGCAGGTCGGTGAGATCGCCCTCCCGCCGAGCCAGGTCTCCGGCAGTTACCGTTTGTCCTTGGGCAAGGGGCAGTGCCGCGACCAGGTAGTCGGCGACAACGCGGATATGAACGGGCAGGAAGATGCTCCAACTCTGCTCTAGCTGGCAGCGGACCGCCACATTGGTTCTGCCCCAGGGTTTCGCCCCGGCGGGCATGCTGACTTGTAGCCCGGGGCAGGGGGCCAACTGGTTGGCCGGATCCAGGCGACCGACGGTGTAGCTGACCCGGCCGGGCAGGCCCTCCGTCTGCACGCGCAGAAAATCTTCCACCGCCTTCTGCACCGGCAGCGGGTCCTGGTAGGCCAGGACGCCTGTAGTCAGCCCGGCAAACAAGGCCGCCACGCGTCCGATCAACGACGGTAAGTCCCTCATGGGGTCGATTCAAGCATGGGGTGCGCGGGGAGGCAAGGGTGTCGCGGCGCAAGGGTCGCTGCGGGGCGAACATTCCGGATTCTCCGACGGCAAGAATTGCCGTGCCGAATTGCCGCGCCGCCCCGGACTTGCCGGCAAGTCCGGTCACGGGCGACGCCCTGTCTCGCCGCTTACCCGGCCGATATCGGCCGCGCCGGCCATTCGGCACCTGGCACGCTTGCTGCATATCGGAACTCGCAAACATTCTTTGAGACCGGACATGCTCGACCGTATCGACCAACAGCTGGCAACCCTGACCAAGGGCGCGAATCTGCGCAGCTATCGCCAAGAGTTGCTGGCGTCCAATATCGCCAATGCCGATACGCCGAACTACAAGGCGCGCGACATCGACTTCAAGGCCGCGTTGGCCGGCGCGGTTTCCGGCCGCGCCGCGGGCGCACTGGCGATGAGTCGTACGGCGGAAAGACATCTCTCCGCCGACGGTGGTGCGGTACCGGCCGCCCCCTACGGGGCCCAAGCGCTCTATCGAAGCGAGTTTCAGGCGGCTGTCGACGGCAACACGGTCAACATGGATGTGGAGCGCAGTGCCTTCGCGGACAACTCGGTGCACCTGGAGGCGTCGCTGACCTTCATCCGCGAGGAATTCCGCCGCCTGCAGACTGCCATTCAGGGACAGTAAGATGAGCCTGTTCAACGTTTTCTCCATCGCCGGTTCCGCGCTGACCGCCCAATCGGCGCGGCTGAACGCCACGGCCAGCAACCTGGCCAATGCCGACAGCCTGGTCGGCGCCGACGGCAAGCCCTATCGGGCCAAACAGGTGGTGTTCAAGGCCACGTCCGTGACACCCGATGGCAGCGTTGGCGTGCGTGTCACCGGTGTCGTGGATAGCAGCGCACCAGGCCGCCTGATCTACGACCCGAAGAATCCGGCTGCCAACGAACAGGGCTACGTCGAGATGCCGAACGTCAATGTGGTCGAGGAGATGACCAACATGATCTCGGCTTCCCGTGCCTACCAAACCAATGCCGAAATCATGAGTACGGCCAAGACGCTGCTGCTCAAGACGCTCGCGATTGCCCAGTAAAGGAAATCATCATGGCCACTACCACCGCCACCGGCGCCGCCGCTTCCAGCCAAACGCTGCTCGACTATGCCAACAACAAGGGGGCGGCCAACAAGAGCCAGATATCGGAGGCCCAGGACCGCTTCCTGAAACTGCTGACCACCCAACTGAAGAACCAGGATCCACTGAACCCGCTGGACAACGCTCAGGTGACTTCCCAGCTGGCCCAGATCAGCACCGTCAGCGGCATCGAGAAGCTGAATGCGACCCTCCAGGCCCTCGTGCAGGACAGCCTGGATACGCAGACCACCCAGGCCGCCAGTCTGGTTGGCCACGCCGTGCTGGTGCCGGGCAACGGCCTGCAACTTTCCAGTAGTGCCGCCGTGGGTGGTGTCGAACTGGCCAGCGCCGCCGACGAGGTGACAGTGACCATCAAGGATGCCAGCGGCCTGGTGGTGAAAACCGTTGCCATGGGCGCGCTGAGCGCCGGCGTGCACAACTTCAGCTGGGACGGCAAGGCCGACAGCGGCGCCCAGGCGGTGGACGGCAAGTACAGCATCGCCATCGCTGCCAAGCAGGGCGGGGAAAGCCTGACGGCCACCGCCCTGACCCTGGGCGCGGTGCGAAGCGTGATCCGGGACAGCCAGAGTTTCTCGCTGGATCTTGGCACGCTTGGTGCATACACCATGGACGAAGTGAAACAGATTCTCTGACAGGAGACGCAAAATGAGTTTTCAGCAAGGTTTGAGTGGCCTCAACGCCTCGTCCAAGGCGCTGGACACCATTGGCAACAATATCGCCAACGCCAGCACCGTGGGTTACAAGCTGTCGAACGCCCAGTTTTCGGACGTATTCGCCGCCTCGCTGGCCGGTTCCGGCGCCTCGCCGATCGGCCTGGGCGTCAAGGTGGCCTCGGTGGCGCAGCAATTCACCCAGGGCAATGTGTCGATCACCAACAATCCCCTCGACCTGGCCATCAACGGCGGCGGCTTCTTCCGTCTGCAGAACGCCATCGGCGACCCGGTCTATAGCCGCAACGGCCAGTTCCAGCTGGACAAGGACGGCTACATCGTCAATGCCAAGTCCCAGCAACTGATGGGCTACGCCGCCGACGCCAACGGGGTGGTGAATCCGCCGCTGGTGCCGTTGCGCATGTTCGATCCCGCGCTCAGCTCCGACGCCACGCCCCAGGCCACCGGCGCCAGCACGGCGGCGTCCGGCATTCAGGCCAACGTCAACCTGGATTCCCGCGAGGCGGCCCCGCCGGTGGCGCCGTTCGATCGCCTGAATGCCCAGACCTACAACAAGTCCACTGCGGTGACCACCTACGACAGTCTGGGCAACCCGCACGTCTACACGATGTATTTCGTCAAGGACAATACCGCCGTCAATACGTGGGACGTCTATGCCACGGTCGCCAACCCGGCCGGCGCTTCGCCGACCTTCACCGACCTGTCGACCGCCGGCACGTTGACCACCCTGGTCTTCAATCCGGATGGCAGCATCCTTTCCGGCGGCACGCCCAGTCAGACCATCTCGGATGCCGATCTCGGCTATACCGGCGGTGTCGATCCGATGACGTTCCCGGTAGACTTCGCCGGCTCCACGCAATATGGCGCCCAATTCACCGTCAACTCCCTGACCCAGGATGGCTTTTCGTCGGGCAAGCTGGCGGGCTTCAATATTGGTTCCGACGGCATCATCCTCGGTCGCTATACCAATGGCCAATCGAAGAACCTCGGCCAGGTCGTGCTCTCCAACTTCCGCAATCCGCAGGGCTTGCAGCCGCTGGGCGACAACACCTGGGCCGCTTCGTCGGTCTCCGGTGCCGAATTGAGCGGTGCGCCGGGCTCCAGCGGCCAGTACGGTCCGCTACAGTCGTCGGCGCTGGAAGACTCCAACGTGGACCTCACCGCCGAACTGGTCAGCATGATCACGCAGCAGCGGGTCTATCAGGCCAACGCCCAGTCGATCAAGACGCAGGACAGCATCCTGCAAACCCTGGTCAACCTGCGCTGACCGGGACTAGAAGATGGACCGCCTGATCTACACGGCAATGACCGGCGCGGCCCAGACCATGGGCCGCCAGGCCGCTGTCGCACACAATCTGGCCAACGTTACCTCCACCGGCTACCGGGCCGAGGAACATCGGTTGCGCGCGGTGCCGGTGCAATCGCGCAATACGCCGGCCCCCTTGCCGACCCGCGCTTTCGCGGTGGACGCCAGCACTCACACCGATTACACGCCGGGGCCGATGCAGTACACGGGCCGGCCGCTCGACATCGCCGTTCAGGGCAGCGGCTGGATCGCCCTGGCCATGCCCGATGGCAGCGAGGCCTATACGCGCAACGGCAGCCTGGAAATGTCGGTGAATGGTGTGCTGCAAACCCGCGCCGGCATTCCGGTACAAGGTGACGGCGGGTCGATCACCGTGCCGCCCGACGTGAAGGTGTCGATTGCCCGAGACGGCACCGTGTCGGTGATCCCTGAGTCCGGCGCCCAGAACACGGTCAACAACATTGGCCGGATCAAGCTGGTCAACCCGGACGAGGCCGAGTTGGTGCGCGGCGGCGATGGCTTGTTTCGTTCGCGCGGCGGCGATCCCGCGCCGGTCAGCGAACCGACGCAACTGGCCAGCGGCTATCTCGAAGGCAGCAATGTCAATCCGGTGGATCAGATGGTGAGCATGATTTCGCTGGCGCGCCAGTTCGAGATGCAGGTGAAGATGTTGCAGACCGCCGACCAGAACGACCGATCGGCGACCCAGGTGATTTCGGCCCGCTAGGGCAAGGTAGAAAGAATCGACCATGATCCGCTCCCTCTGGATTGCCAAGACCGGCCTCGACGCGCAGCAGACGCAGCTCGACGTCATTTCGAACAACCTGGCCAACGTCGGCACCAACGGCTTCAAGCGTCAGCGCGCCGTGTTCGAGGATCTGCTCTACCAGACCCTGCGTCAGCCGGGGGCCGCCTCGTCGCAGCAGAGCACTATTCCTTCGGGCCTGATGCTCGGCACCGGTGTGCGGCCGATCGCCACCGAGCACATCTTTACCCAGGGCAGTCTGCAACGGACCGACAATTCGCTGGATATCGCCATCAGCGGCCAGGGCTTCTTTCAGATCCAGATGCCCGACGGCACGCTGGCCTATACCCGCGACGGCGCCTTCCAGATGGACAGCACCGGTCAGTTGGTCACCTCCAGCGGCTATCCGGTATCGCCGGCCATCACCATTCCGTCGAACGCCACCTCGATCACCATCAGCCGGGACGGCATCGTCTCGGTATTGCTGGCCGGTTCCGCCACGCCGACCCAACTGGGCAACATCCAGCTGGCCAGTTTCGTCAACCCGGGCGGCCTGCAAAGTGCCGGCGAGAATCTCTTCGTCGAGACCGCGTCGTCCGGTACGCCGACACCCAACACGCCCGGCAGCAACGGTACCGGCCTGCTCAACCAGGCCTATGTGGAAACTTCCAACGTGAACGTCGCCGAAGAACTGGTGACCATGATCCAGACGCAGCGGGCCTACGAACTCAACTCGAAGGCGATCCAGACTTCCGACAGCATGCTGGGCCGGCTGACCCAACTCTGATGGGTGATGTCATGAAACAGGTTCTGTTGCTCCTCGTCGCGGCGGTCGCGCTGGCCGGTTGCGTCACCACCACGCCGTCTACATCGGTCCATCAACCGATGACCGTGCGGCCGGAGCCCAGGGCGTTGGCGCAGCCCGCCAATGGCGCGATTTTCAATACGGCCAACAGCCGCCCGCTGTTCGAGGATCGCCGCGCCCGCTTCGTCGGCGACACCCTGACGATCACGATTGTCGAGAAGACTCAGGCCTCGAAGATTTCCGAGAATAAGACAGAACGTACCCAGGGTGTGAGCGCGAGCATTCCGACCATCACCGGTCTGCCCCTGAAGGGGTTGCAGGGCTTGGGGTTGTCGGCCGACAGCTCGAACAAGTTCGATGGCAAGGGGCAGAATACTTCTTCAAACGACTTCACCAGCACCATCACGGTGACGGTGATCGAGGTCTATCCCAATGGCAACCTGTTGGTGTCGGGCGAGAAACAGATCGGTCTCAAGGAAGGTGAAGAGTTCATTCGCTTTTCCGGCGTGGTGAATCCGAACACCATCAACGGCGCCAATACCGTGTCGTCGACGCAGGTCGCCGATGCCCGCATCGAGTTCAAGGCCAATGGCTTCATCGATTCGGCGCAGGTGATGGGTTGGCTGAGCCGCTTCTTCCTGACATTCATGCCGTTCTGAGGGGAGCGCAATGAGCAAGATCCAGAAGGTCCTGATCACCCTGATGTGGTTGTTCGCCGCCCTGCTGGTGGCCGATGCGGCGCGCGCCGAACGCATCAAGGATATGGCCTCCGTCGCCGGCGTTCGCAACAACCAGCTGATCGGCTACGGGTTGGTCGTCGGTCTCGATGGGTCGGGCGACCAGACCACCCAGACTCCCTTCACGGTCCAAAGCATCATCAACATGTTGTCGGGCATGGGCGTTAACTTGCCGCCCGGCCAGTCCCTGCAGCTGAAAAACGTCGCCGCGGTGATGGTGACGGCGACGCTGCCGCCGTTTGCCCGTGCCGGCCAGCAGATCGATGTCACGGCCTCGTCGATCGGCAACGCGAAGTCGCTCAAGGGCGGCACGCTGGTATTGACGCCGCTGAAGGGAGCCGACGGCCAGGTGTATGCCATGGCGCAGGGCAACCTGGTGGTGGTCGGCGCCGGCGCTTCGGGCGGTGGCTCGAAAGTGACGATCAATCATCTCGCGGTGGGTCGCGTCGCCGGCGGGGCCACGGTCGAACGCGAGGTGCCGACCGCGGTCGGCCAGGGTGAGTTTGTCTACTACGAACTGAACAGCACCGATTTCGCCACGGTACAGCGGGTGGTGGATGCGATCAATCGCGATCAACCCGGTACCGCCACGGCAGTCGACGGCCGTCAGATTCGCGTGCTGGCCCCGGTCGATAGCAACCAGCGGGTGGCCTTCCTCGGTCGTGTGGGCGATCTGGAAATCAGCCCGGCACAAGTCGCCGCCAAGGTCATCGTGAACTCCCGAACCGGTTCGGTGGTGATGAATCAGATGGTCAAGATCGAAAATTGCGCCGTCGCCCACGGCAATCTCTCGGTGGCCGTGACCGCCGACAACGCGGTCAGCCAGCCCGGTGCCTTGTCCGGCGGTCAGACCGCCGGGGTCACCAACGCCCAGATCGACATCAAGCAGGAAGGCGGCGGCCTGGCCAACGTGCGCACCGGCGCCAGCCTCGCCGATGTGGTCAAGGCGCTCAATGCCATTGGCGCCAATCCGCAGGATCTGATCGCCATTCTGCAGGCCATGAAAACCGCCGGTGCCCTCCGGGCGGAACTGGAAATCATCTAGAGGACAGGGTTTGCCGCGATGTTCGGTCGATTGCCGGCCGTGCGGCGATGCCATGCTCCACGCGAGCGAGCGCCATGAGCCATGACTGCCCCAGCGACCACCCCCTCCATTTTCGATGCCAGTGGCCTGGCGGCCCTGAAGCGCCAGACCAAGGCCAACGATCCGGCCGCCCTGAAGGCGGCGGCGCAGCAATTCGAGGCACTGTTTCTGCAGATGGTGCTGAAGTCGATGCGCGACGCTTCGCCCCGCGAGGGCTTGTTCGATAGCGAACAGACCCGGCTCTACGAATCGCTTCTCGACCAGCAGATGGGCCAGGTGTTGGCGACCAAGGGAGGGGCCGGGCTGGCGGCGGTGATCGAAAAGCAACTGGCCCGCGCTACCAGCGCCGAGCCGGTCGGTTTCGAGGCGGGGTTGCCGCTACGGACACCGGCCACAGCCTATCCATTGCACCGGGCGTTCCAGGCCCTGCCTTTGCCCAGCGGGGACGCGGCAGGCCTGCCGCTGCCGGTGGCGCCATCGATACCGATACCGATACCGACACGACCCGCTGTTTCCCCGGGGCCGGCAATTGCGCCCGGCGCGACGCCCGCCGCCAGTGAGTTCGTCGGCAAGCTCCTGCCCCAGGCCCTGGAAGCCAGCCGTGCCACCGGTATTCCAGCCGAGTTCCTGGTGGCCCAGGCGGCTTTGGAAACCGGGTGGGGCCGTGCCGAGCCCCGTCGGGCCGACGGCCAGCCGTCGTACAACGTATTCGGCATCAAGGTCGGCCGCAACTGGACCGGCGCAACCGTGGAGGCAGCGACCACGGAATATGTGGACGGCGTTGCCCAGCAGCGGATCGAACGTTTCCGCGCCTATGGTTCCTACGCGGAGGCCTGCCAGGACTACGCCAGCCTGCTGGCCGGCAATCCCCGCTACGCGGCGGTGCTCGGCTCGGTGGACGCCGGTCGATTTGCCCAAAACCTACAGCGGGCGGGCTACGCCACCGATCCGGCCTATGCCGCCAAGCTCGAGCGCATCATCAATGGCCAGACCCTGAAAGCCGCCTTGCCCGCCTAGCCTGGCACAGGCATTGCTGTTCTCTCCGTAAGCCCTCAACCGCCGGCAGTTTTTGCCGATATAGGCATCTGGATACGGAGTCATCATGAGCACCCTGAGCATCGGCGTTACCGGCCTGACCGCCGCCAACATCGCGCTGAGCACCACCAGCCACAATATCGCCAACGCGTCGACCGCCGGCTACAACCGGCAACTGGTGGTGCAGGGCACCAACATACCCGTGTTGTCCGGTGCCGGCTTCCTGGGTCAGGGCACCAACGTGCAGACGGTCAAGCGCGTCTACGACCAGTTTCTTTCCCGGCAGGTACTTTCCGCCCAGACCGGCGCTTCGGAAATGGCCAGCTACCTGCAACAGATTCAGCAGATCGACAACGTGCTGGCCGACCCGGATGCCGGCCTCAGCCCGGCGCTGGCCGCGTTCTTCAAGGGCACGCAGGAGGTCGCCGCCAATCCGTCGTCGCTGCCCGCGCGGCAGTCCATGCTGTCAGCGGCGCAGGCCCTTGTTTCCCGCTTTCAGGGGCTCGACCAGCGCCTGACCGAAATCGGCGACGGCG
>WBZL01001359.1_pt1 | contig 25831 bp, 35 predicted proteins | sample 5204291 | NCBI WGS metagenome assembly WBZL01 (sample SAMN12344345, study PRJNA552823) | activated sludge metagenome | biome: Activated sludge suspended growth; feature: Nitrification reactor; material: Wastewater; isolation source: activated sludge from nitrification reactor of wastewater...
AGTCGGGTAGTCGACGGCTCATGGCCGACCTAGCACAGACTCGACCAGGTGACTCGACCAGGTGTGCAAGTCGGGTAGTCGACGGCTCATGGCCGACCTGGCACAGATGCTGGCACCTATCCCGATCGCGAGTCAGGATAACGGGGTTACGTTCCCCTAGGTGCTTGACGACCTCAGATGTCGTCGTCGGCAGTAGCCGTAGTCACTGGACGGCCGCGGCCTTCGCCGGTGGGCGAGAGCTTCACAGTTTGGGACGGAATGAACTGTCCTCTCGCGTTCGGAGTCCAAATGATGGCAAGGCGGTAGCGCTTACCGTCCATGGTGAAGAACCGATAAGTAACAAGCTTGTAACGCCCAGTTCCGACGTTACCCCCATCAGGATCGCGCTCTGTAATCTCGACGACATCAACGTCAATATCGGCAGCCGCCATCAGCTTGCGGAGCTCATGGGAGCGATCGAAGTTGTTGCCGATAGGCCCAGTAGGCGACAGTTTGTTGCCATTCCTCCATACTGGAGTGAAGCGGTCGCGGCTCGTCGAGTAGCCAACGTCAATGAAGCGCTTGCCGATCGCGAAAGATGCGATGTTGGACATGGTATTTTCTCCTTGTTGTCATAAGCTCTGCTGCGACCGTTCTTGTGGGCCGCAACTCCGCTTCGTTTCGGGCACCAACGTAGCAGCCATGCCAGCTTGCTCGCAACCGACTTAGGTGTGACATCCGGCACACCTACGATCGGCGACCACCTAGCACAGACTCGACTAGGTGTGCAAGTCGGGTAGTCGACGTAGCACAGACTCGACTAGGTGTGCAAGTCGGGTAGTCCGACCTAGCACAGACTCGACTAGGTGTGCAAGTCGGGTAGTCGACGTAGCACAGACTCGACTAGGTGTGCAAGTCCGCCCATACACCCTAAAGTCGACGCTCATGGCCGCCCATACACCCTAAACCGACGACGCCATTATCCGATAATAGGGGAGGGTAGCAAGGTAATCCATATGCCAAATACTGATTCGGATGCCTGCCCCTCGTCTTCAGCTTGTTTCCGGTGGTGCGGTATTCGTGTTTTCTGCGGTTTCGCTTGTGTTTTGGGGTTTTGGCAAGCGTTTCGCTTGCGGTTTGGTTGTTTGGCTGCGGTTTCGCTTGTTGGGTCATGTTGTTTTGTTGGGCTGGGGTTTGGGTTTTGTGGTTAAATATTTTTTGGTGTGCCGGTTGTTTGGTTCGGGTTATCAATGGGGGTGCCGTTATTACTGTGTAGTGATTATATCTTTTATGGTAGAGGAGTTGTGTTATGGTTGCAACGGCTAGTTCTAGGGGTTGGGGTCGTGGCTGGCCGAGGGATCGTTCTTCTGAGATGCGTACTGTAACTGCGCCTTCGGGGGCTAGGTGGGATGTGCATTATGATGTGGCTCCTATTCTTAAACGTATTGTGGATGAGGCTGAGCGTCGTGGGTATCGTTTTCAGAAGGGGCCTCGTGATGTTCGGGACGATTGGGGGTATGCTAACCGTCCTATTAGTGGGACTCGTGTTGCTAGCGAGCACAGTTGGGGGTTGGCTGTAGACATTGATGCTCAGGATTATCCGCAGGGTCAGCGGCGGAGAGTGCCGCCTGCCTGGCTGATCGAGTTGTTTAGATCTTACCGCTGGGAGTGGGGTGGGAACTGGTCTTATGCTGATCCGATGCATTTCGAGTTTACTGGGACTCGTAATGATGCTAAACGGATGGTGGCTATGTTGGCTGGCTCTCCTCCTGTTCATGTCCCTCCTGTTGTCGCTCCTGTTCCTTTGCCTCCTAAGGTTTTGCCTGTTAGGTCTCAGATTTCTGTGGGTGCTTCGGGTAGGCTGGTTGAAATTTTGCAGTGGGAGTTGGCTTATATTTCTGATGCTCAGTTTCCTGGTGAGCATGGTGTTTATCTTGGTATGGTTCGGGATGCTGTGCGTAATCTTGGAAAGATACTTGGTAAGTCTTGGGATGGTTCTTATGTTGGTCCTGATCAGTGGGCTGCGATAGATTATCTTTATTTGAAGGGTGGGCATGAGCCAGTTGTTTCGTGACCATGTTTATCTTCAGGTAACGTTGACCTAAACGGATCTAACCTATCTATAAGGCTCTCTAAAGGCCTCTAAGCGCGTTCTGCGGTAACCGTACTCTAGAACGCCAATCGCCCCTCAGAATCGCTCTGAGGGGCCTTACAGGTTATTCTATGATGCAAAGCGGGTTGTGTGCGGGTCTTTCAACACACAAAATTTGTTTCAAACGAGCCACATTTAAACAAGATCGGCCTAGTTAGCTAATAACTTTCTTGGTTAGCATATATGGTTCCCGCCGTTTAAGGTCCTCATCTTCTGTGTTGTTTTCAACAAGACCGAACCCAGCCCTACGGATGACAGAAATAATACACCGCTTCTCAGCCACCAAAGATTGGCAAGCATCTAAAAGGGGCAGAAGGCACGGGTTATTTTCGTTAACCATCTCTTCCGGGAGAACAAAATCTGTCAACTGTTTGTAGGCAAAAGCCGTGCCGAAAGGCCTAAACTCTTCACCCGGCATTTCTTTCATGTATTCTGTGAATAAATACACGGCACCAAATTTTTCACGGACACCAATCATCCCCTGGCCATCATATACGCCTACGCTAAAGTTACGGGCATGGATGCTGTAGATTCCGCCTATAATAAGTTCGTCGTTAGGGATACGGTCTAGTTTCATTTACTTCTCCTCTATATATTCATTGGCTCAATCAAAGAGGGTTTTATGCTGAGATGCCTTCGAGTTCGTCCACTCGATTCCTCAGTTCATAGACCTCGCCGCTGAGTACACTCAGTTCTTCAGTCAAAATATAAACCAACCGGGCCATTTCGCCGTTTGTCAAGCCAAACCTGGCACGATCCATGAGTTCATCTAAAGAGGACGTGTTTTCATTTAGCACCAGAATCTTCCTTTAATAGATCGCTTTAGTTGAACTGGATAGGATAATGCACGCCAAATAGGCGAAACTTATAATAATTAACAGATCCACACGGTTACAGAGCATCCTTGTGGCAGTAAATTTCATCTACTGCCCTTCCTCAGCGTATCTGTCTAGTTCCATATGAAACTGCCCGCGCCATCGTTCAGCCGACTCCTGCCAGCCTGTGGTAGCTTTGGATATTTTCCCGTTATGATCCCAGCCACCGGCGTTGGCGATTACACCCCAAGCCTCGTAGAGAAGATTCATAAGCCTATAGATGGTGGATGTTTCAGTGTTGTTTCTAGTATATCGTTTTTCTTTCTCGATCGAAAGTTCTCGTAGGGCTGACATCAAAAGAACCAGTGGGTCGTCGCCTGGGTTCCAAACTACCTGTTCAGATTCCAGGTTAAGGGTGCTTTTGACAGTGGTGTGGACTAGAAGCTCGTCTAACTTTTCGATAATTTCCTGAGCAACCGGAGCACAATCACCTTCTTTGGGTAGGCCGAACTGTCCGAAAAGTTCGATCAGTTTTTCTAGGCTAACTACAATCATGGCATTATTTTTTCTCATTAATTTTTCCTTTAAAAGTCACAGCCGCAGTATCCTGTACATAGAGCGCCCGTGCCGTGTCTTCCGTCCTCGTCTAAAGGACGTATAATGTCTATCGCCTGAATCAGGGCAGCAATAACCTTTCGGTCTTGCCGACCTAGTTTGTCTGGCCTCATATCTGTTTCAGCTACACAGAGTGCTTCACGAACCGTCTTTGGCGTGTAGCCGTTCAGGATAAACGTGAAATCAGTCATCATAATTGTTTCTTGAGATTTTTCTGATGTCTGTCCTAATATCCAGACTGTCCCAAGGTATGAATTCTTCGTCCATGTAAGAAAATTCTTTGGTTACCCAGTCATCAATATCGTCGTCCTCGATGTCATCAGGTATAACAATGTCTTCGGTCCAGCTACTGTGAGCGGTGACTGTGACTTTTACTTTGGCTTTACTCATCAGGCTTATCTTCTTTGATGTCAAAGAACCATGCTATCGATTTGAGAACAGGATGGTTCAAAACCATTGTATCGAGAACGTTCACTTCTTCTTCGGTCAGATTAGGGTGGCTTCTCGACTGGGCGTTACATCGCCACATCCAAACGTGATATGGTTTTCTTCTCTCGATGTCAACAGAAACTTCGTGTGGTTCGCCGCGTATACTTGTGTTCCAGAGGGAGCGTCCAACTGTAACTGTCATGTTCATCGGCCCGATTAACTTTAATCGGAGATGACCGAAGCTATTGATTTCCCATGATTGGATTTTTAGATTATCCATTTTCTATAATCTTTTGTTCTGCGAGAAGTTTTTCTAGACGGTCCTCTGCCTCAGCGATTTTTCTACGCTGATCCGCTATAGCCCATCTAGCTCTGATCGCTGGGTATGCGAGTTTATGTTCCTCATATTCAGCCTTTTCAACCAGATACTTCTTCTGTTTTGTTTCCCAGTTTCTCAGTTCGCTTTCATAGTAAGGATTTGTTGTCTCCACCACCTCGTTGATGACGATACCGCAATCGTCTACACTTACGTGCATATCGCCACCATATTCAGCTAGTAATTGGTTCACTGTTCCACTCCAAAACCGGAGTTCTGCTACAGTGCGATGATGCTGTAGTGTTTCGGAGGGTTTTCCAGGTTCCCACGGTGGCCGTGGTGGTCTACATGGGTCGAACCACGAAGGGTAGGCAACGTCTTGTTCTGTATCTGTCATAACATACAGTTTATATCAGTTAAACTGACTGGTCAACCTTGTCTACCAGAAATTTAACCTGATCGATAAAATCCGATAACCCTACCGCCTCTAGCACTGCGTCAGAAATGCCTATTACACAGTCTTCTAGCGTCTCTAGACCGTCGAGTAGGTTCTCTACCTCGCCTAAAGAGGACTTAAATCCTTCTAAGGTTATTTCGCCGGTCATCCTAACAAACTCTTTCGCTAACCCGGCTAGTTCGTTTGTTTTTTCTAGGATTTCGCCTATAAGTTCTGAATATTCTTCTGTTGTTTTCATTTTTTTCTCACTGTCCGATGTCTGGTTTTATTTTATGTGCAGTGAATAATATAGTGTCGTAGCCGAAAACCTTCGTTTAGGTCACACACCTCAATACCAGTCTTTACCGTTTCTTTCGTCCAACCGGCTTTTGGTGGGGATATAAAATGTTTCAGTATCCTCGTTCCCGCCGTACTCAAACGTGGCGAAAGTTGGATGACTTATATCAATCCACCATGTCTGTAATCGGTCATCATATTTTAGAGAGTATTCACATCCGGCCTTAAGAAAAGCCCAAGCTTGGCCTAGTTGCTCTGTGGCGGCAGGTGTGTCACGATTACACCATTCGCTCACAGGAACAGAGGCGGCCCGTTCACATAATTCTAAAAGCTCTTCCTTGGTCGGTAGTGGCGGAGCTTCTGACGGTGGGACTAGTTCGCCCTGATATTCTTCAGCTACACGCTCTGGGTCAGAGTCCGGGTACACTTTGATTTCTTTATCGTTAAAGATAAACATTGCGGCGCAGGTTGTCCCGCTCTGTTGGGAAAGCCATTCAGCCGCTTGGATGGCGTCCTTGGCTGCTTCTTTTATTGTTTGCCCAAGAAAAGGTTTTGTTATTAAACCATAGACGCAGGTAAGGGGTGACTTCCAATCTTCTGTCATTATGATCTCGTCCTCGATGGCAGTCTTGTCTGGAACCTTCCAACGACTACGGCTAAAGTTTTATCGGTAGTCATTGATCGTACTGGTTCCGCCAGTTTTCGTATTCTTCGCTATCAGCGTCGAGCGGGCTGTTTCTTTCCAGAATACGTCCAACTGTCATGGCCAGTGCGCCGCTGAGAATAAAAATTCCTAGTATCCCTATGATCACAACTATCATGCCTTCTCCTTGTGTGTTTCTATCCCGTCTATGAAAAGACGTTGAATAACCATTTCCTCTTCTTCCTGTGTTAAGTAAATTTCTTTCTCTGAATCATCCCCGGACTCGGTTGAGAGTAAGTGCCTCATAATATCTCCATCTGCCTATCGTTCTCTTTTATCTGCCCCAACCAATACTCAATTCTCGCCTCAGCAATAGGAATGTACTCCTCGGTCAGTTCAACTCCTTCAACATATTCCCAACCTGCTTGGAGTGCACCTATCATCTCTGAACCTGAGCCCGCGAACGGTACAAGCAGTCTACCGCCCGAAGGTGGTTTGATAAGAGTTGCTAGGTATTTAGTGAGGGATAGGGGTTTGACTGTTGGGTGGTGGTTTTTCATAACATTGTTACGCTCATTACCCGAACCGGTTAGCAGTGTCTTATCTGCCGTTCCAGCCATACCGCCACCTATTCTATCCTCAAACCCCTCTAGTCCTGCATTACGTTCACTCTTTGAGGCTTTAGCGCAGTAGAAAAAGCGGGAGCTTTCGTTCGGAAACACTGCTTCTACTTCATCAGAGCCATCGTGAATAAGGTTTGCTGGGAAGCGGCCAAGTGGATTACTCTCTACGAACAGGGTTGGGTGTCTACCCTTTTTACCCATGAGTGCATTGTTCCGAAACCGGGGTGCCTGTTGCTTGTAGGTGTCTTGTGTCGGTATACGGCTTTTATCTATATTCAACCCACCAGTACCGTATTTAAGACAGTTGTTAGCGACTGTACCCTCTATAGGTTTACGAGCTAGTACACAAGGTTCGTGAGCTGGTTTAAGGGCTGTGCCGTAGCCCTCCCATTCGGAAGTACCTTTGGTGATTTCTACGTTTATTGGTTTTACGCCTACTGCGTTAGTATTACTTGCGTATGTTCCACCCTTTTCTTTGGTGGTTTGCGCAGCATTACCGCCAAGCGTTTGCGTTCCAACAACCTCTCGCTCATTCCCCTGCAACTTATCTACTGCCTTACCTATGTTTAAACTCTTAGGGAATCCTGAGCCATATACCCATTCAATCATGTCTCGTATCTCAAAACCTGCATCTTCTATTGCTACTGCCATACGGTGATAGGTTCTGCTGCCTGAAAAGGCTAGTAGGTGTGCGCCAGGCTTGAGTAACTTATAGAGGTCAGCCCACATATCTACGTCAAACGCTATGCCCGATGAGTCCCAGCTCTTACCCATGAAGCCTAGTTCATACGGTGGGTCGCAGAGAATACCGTCAAACAGTTCTCCGTCATAGTTAGCCGCCCAGTCTTTAATGTTGGCGTGGTTGATCTTATACATCATTCTAGCCCTCCAAAAATGTTTGTATATATCTCTTGCGCTTACTGGTACTCATCATCAGCCTGGATCGTCTCTCTCGACATGCCTAACGGTGGGGTTAGGCGAGGTGTTTCACTCTTCATTATTCATCCATTCTAAAAGGTCGCTCACCATTATGGCTGGCAACATAATGGGCCATAGTAAACCAACGATTGTGGCCGTTAAAAGCCTGATTCTATTTGTGTCTGTTTCAAGGTTCTCGAACACATATTTACCTGTACCGAATAAAACAACAAAATATGTGAAAAGGATAACAAAAAGCATTACTCATCCTCCGGTTCATAATCAAGGTCATCTAACTCTGTGCCACACACAAAAGGTTCGTCTTCTGGGTCACCGCCGATAATATCATTAAAGCAGGCATTGCAGCATGGTTCGCCAGCGAACGGGTCGTATCTGGTGTCTTCCCCGCCACAATAGTGGCATCCGTAAAGGATGTCGCCCTCTTCTTCGTCTGGCTCCCATGGCTCGAACCCCTCTAGGTCATACAACCAGTCTGGATTTGGTTCTAAAAGGTCGAACATTTTATTACTCGTGTTCTAAATAGTTTTGATCTACATCGAGCGTTAACTCTTCCGTGAAATGGCTATACTGGATTACAAAATCGACTGACACCACACCGTCTAGTTTAACCCGCGAGATGATACCAGAAGTCCCTTGTGGGACAACAAAGGCAACTGTGTCCTCAAAGGAGGGGCCGACTTGTATATCGACGTCTATTTCTTCTCGTGTTGTAACTGCGTCGCCCTTTAGAAACATTGGTTATTCTCAGAGGTTATTGTGAAAAGTTTCTCCACCGCACGTTTTGCCCGATGCGTGGCATCTACCGCCTCCTGGCGGCTGTTGGCCGCTACCAGGGGCTTCGTTATCGTAGCCACTCTTGAGGGATCGCCCGCCACAACGACGTACTCCTGGTTGCGCAAGTGCGAGACCTCGCCGACTTTGTCGCCCAGGGGATTGTAGATTCCAATCTGAGCTCCGACATATCTCTTCGAGTCGTAGGCCAGGACCTCAACCGCACCTCGATCGGCACACATCTCCACCAGTTCTTCCATCGATACCCACGATTCGTCATTGTAGGAGAGGATCAAGACTTCGCAGTCGACGTCCTTCACCACCTGACGAAGCGCATCCGGCATGGCGCGCTTAGCGTTGAAGAGGCTCTTAGTCCCCTCGTCCCTGCTGTCGATTCTCTTACAAGCCACTCCGTAGTATTCTGGGGCATCCCAACGGACCAGAGTCTCCCAAATATGGTAGTTGGTGAAGTATCGATGCTGGTTGTAGGGGGGATCAAGATACGCGACATCGAAGCTGCCGACCGTCTTCGCCAAATCCAAGGCGTTCCCGTGAATTGCCATGCCTGAACCAGGAAGGAGATCCGGAATGCGGAGCTCCATGTCGTTGTGTGCCCTCGGCGCCCACGACTTCAAGTAGGCCATCTGCAGCCCGGTCGTAGAGTCGACACGATCAGCAGCTTCGATCAGGCTGGTCAGCAAGATCGGACGCAGAGGGGAGTTCTGGAAATCGCTCTCGATCACGTTGCGGATCGCATCAATCCGGGCCCCGTTCTTCGGCTGGAAGTACCTCGATTCAGTGCAGAAGGTTTCAGTCACGTAGCCTGGCTCGCCAGGCAGGTTGTTCAGACGGTCAATGATCGTACCCAACTCTCCCAAGTCAACCTCTGAGGCGTCGGTTTCGATGTAGCACTGCGCAAAGACGTGCGCGTAAGTTGCCAGGTCGACGGCAGTGACCAGCACGCCACGAGACTTGAACTCTTGTGCGACCCGCGTCGTTCCGGTGAAGAGGTCAAGTGCGGTGTGAGCACCGGCGAGGCTCACCAGTTCGCCGAGCACAGGGATAAGCCGCCGCTTCGATCCGATGTACTTGATCATCCTCGGAGGTTCCTTCCGTCTATTTCTTCTCGTGTTGTAACTGCGTCGCCCTTTAGAAACATTGGTTATTCTCAGAGGTTATTGTGAAAAGTTTCTCCACCGCACGTTTACCCGATCCCTCTGGTGTCAAAGAGGATGACACGGGTTTGCTCCACACAGTCTGCCAGTTCGCTGGGGCGTTATACTCCGAGACATACACAGTATTATTTTTTGATAACTGCTCGCACCAGTCCCAGAATGTACGTGAGTCGAATTCATCTTTATATCCTGTTGCACCATTGTATGGTGGATCGCAGTATACGAGAGATCCGTCGGGGATTTCTAGGTTCAAAAATTCGGAATGTACGAATTTAACGTTGTCGAGTGTTTGAACTTGTGTTAACACTGCTCGCCTCGATTCGTCGCAGAAATTTCTATTACCAATCCTATCGCGGGCATATCCGCCCCACCATTTTCCAGCAAAGGAGCATCCTATAGCGACAAAAGCAACGAGAGCGGGTTCATAATCGGATTCGTTGGTCCGAATTTCTTGATACATTTGTTCACTCACATTAAGCGGGGGAACCCATCCTGCTTGCAGGGCCTTCCACATTTCGATAAGTTTCTCGTTGCTGTCTGCTGCCAGACGTTCGCCCTTCACCTTGTCAATCACGTTACATCCACCAACGAACGGCTCTACGTAAAGTTGCCCTGGTGTCCGATCTTTGAGAACTGTTTGAAGAATATGCTTGGCACTTCTGTGCTTACCGCCCATATATCTCATCTTTTTTCCAGCACCCTACTTTTAAAAACTGTGACGGCCACAACAGTTAAGGTCCACCAGCCCTTAACATAAGTTTTGAATACCCTCCGGCCGTTCATCGTACTGTGGACTGTGGTGGATATAGACAGCCTGAGGTACGGTACGAGCCTTCCCAGTCATCGTACCACCATCCACCGAGGTCGCTGCAAGCGTCCGAATTGGTTTCGACTTTAGGTGCTACGCCTGGGTTGTCACTCGTACAGCCTACTGTAAGGGCGAAAATCATTGATATGGTAGTTAAAATCTTCATGCCCATAAGTATATCATTTCTGTGAGGGGGAATCAATCCTTTTTTCTGGACCCATGCCAGACGCCTTGTCTAAAATGCGCTTTGCTAGATCGTGGTAAGCATCGTAAGTGTAATGCACCTTATCTCCGCACATTTGATCCTCCGTGGGGTTCCAGTCTAACACATCAGCCCCGATGCAGTGCGGTAGCATATTAAGCAATTCCGTGTCCTTGAATTCGGTGGCAGCCCGACCGTACTTGTAATTTGTTGGAACCCAAATAACCTTTTGGTTTCTAGATTTCGCCAGGCTTACAAGTAGTTCCCATGAGGCCCTAACCTGGTTTTGTGATAGAAGCCCGTAAGATACCATGACAGCGTCATTGAATCCTGACGAAACGACTAGAATGTCTGCGTGATCCTTATCTTTTTCGGCATAGCCGCTAAGCCATTTCAGAACCCATGAACCGGCCTCAGCGTTGTTTTCTGAAATTTGAACATCGTGACGGAAATTCGCTTCGTATGTTAGAGCATACCTGGCTCCTATGCCAGCTATCTCGTCGAGATGTGAATCCCCCCAAATTTCTATCGTGGTCGTCACTTAACACCGTCCTTGTCAGCTTGTGTTAAGATACGGTCGATGTATGTTCTGACGTTTCGTGCCCGGCCAGTTGTATCCCAGGGAGGTGTCCAAGATTCTGGTCGACCGGCGTTGATCCACATCTTGGTTCCACCGACGCCAAGGTTGTATGATGCTACAGCATCGCGTTCGTCATGGAATACACTAAGTCCTTGAGCGATTAACCCTGCAACGAATTTAACTGCTGTTGAAGGACAAAAGGCATCACTAAAACTCACGTTTGGGTGTGATGGTAGATTTATTTGTGCGAGGCCGACGTCATTCGGGTCCAATACTCCAACAGCCCCTGGGTCGAAGGCACCTTCGTTAGCTAGGATGCCGTAAACGGCGTGCCAATCTTGGCCAGATGCTTCGGCGGCCGTTCTCTTGATGAGTGGCAGCAACAATGCTCTCATAGTGTTTTTCCCCACAATACCGTCTGCGGTTAACCCTAGCTGTTTTTGAGCTAATCGAACAGCGATATCTGTTTCGGACGTAAATACGCCATTCATCGGGCATTCCAGGCCGCGTCCAACGAGAAGGGCCTGAATCCCAAGAACGCCATGATAAACGGCCATCTCGTTCAGATCAACCTTCTGACCCGCATATTGCAAGAGGAAAGGTCTTAGGCCCACCCTGTTGGCATCATTATCTGAGAGCATGTAGTAGGGTCCGGGCTTGTAGACGGGCACTCTCTTGACTGTGGTTCTTTTAATCGTCCCACCGGTCCCTTTAGTCGGCCAAGCGCCTCGTCCTCTGTACGCCTCTGACTCAGTCATTTTCATCACCCAGTAGAGACGAAACCTTTTCTAGAAGTGAATCTGATGTTTGCGCTCCTGAGATAGAGCCAATCAGGGTGCCATCCTTGAACAGGACAAAATTTGGGATAGTTCGCACATCGAATTTTTGGGCTAGAGTTGCATTGTCACCGTCGTTAATATTAACCTTGCCGATGGCGATATCTGGCTTAGCTGCGGCGAAAATCTCGAGTTCTGGGGCCATTGTGAGGCAGGGTCGACACCAGTCGGCCCAGAAATCCACGAACGCTAGCTCGTTTTTTGAAATAAAATTATCGAAAGTTTCGGTGGTTAATTCTGTCATTGTTTCTCCTAATTATAGTCTAACATTGTTTCTATGTATTTGTTTACAGATTTTTGATATATTTCGCCTTCCGTGGAAGCCGTCAGTAGACCACAGAGAACCAGATCTGATACCTCGTCTTCTGTAACTCCGATTTGCCTGGCAGCCATGCTGTCCGTGATAGTTTCCTTGTAATTATCGAACAGCACGGTTAGTAGAGCGTCGATAAAACTAACGATAGCTTCCTTTAGTTCTCTGATCATAAAGATACTCTTTCACTATTCCTGTAGTAGATAAACCCGATGTTACTTTGCCATCGGTGAATTGAAGGGTCACTGGGTATTCTTTCTTTCCTAGTTGTTTACAGGCTGCGAATCTGTGGTTCCCGTCTTGGAGTTTTAATCTCAGTGGCGAGAGAACTAGCACACCTGGCCTCTTTTGCCCGTGTTTCTTGATACTGGCTGCCAGTTCATTTATGTAGGTTTGATTTGTTCTAGATATGTTAGCTATATAGCTGATATCCACAGTCTGCTCTACCAGTTCCATCGGCAACCATAGGATATTGTTGTCGATCTCAATATCTCGGGGGTTTCCTAGGTCTAGGGTTTCGCATCCCCAGTTTTCATAGTCTATTGGCTCAGTTTGATTTTGTCTATGACGTCTAGTTATCATTTAGTTAAATTAAATCTTAATAATTGACAGAACCCGGACCAAGGGGTTTTCGCCCAAAGAGTAAAATAACTTTTCTTAACAAGAGTTACCGAGGGCCGATTTTCAACTGGTTACAAAGAATTTTACACTAAAAACCCTACGATGTCAATACATGCCGATATACAGTTTAGGACTACAATACAAGAGAATATCGGGAGACTCAATGTTTGTGCTAGACACTTCAGTTATCCTTTCCGACCCACGAGCGTTAGAAAGGTTGAGTGATCAGCACATAGTGTTACCTCTGGCCGTTCTAACAGAATTAGAGGCTAAAAGAAACCATCCTGACCTCGGTTACCCGGCCAGATCTGCCCTGCGCTATCTTGAAGGGTTTCGCAATGAGTATTCGTTGACCGAACCTATCCAAACTTCTGCGGGTGGATCTATAAGAGTTGAAATGAACCATATTTCAACCTCGGATCTTCCAGAAAATTTCCGTACACCAGATAACGATAACCGGATTTTGGCTGTGGCGGCAAACCTGGCATCCGACGGGGTGGATGTAACTCTACTCACCAAGGATCTTCCTTTACGTCTTATGGCGTCTGTGGTCGGCGTGAAGGCTTCTGACTACGATTATGAAGCAAACGTTGATGCTGATTGGTTAGGCATGCAGACAATAAAAGTAGATGGCTATGTTGTAGATAACTTCTATGAGGAGGATAGGGTTTGGTTGGATGAAACAATAGTTATGCCAGTCAACACTGGAATAATTCTAAAATCTAATCAACAATCGGCTTTAGGGAGGATTGGGCGAGATGGATACATTCAGAAACTTGCATCAAGGTTACCGATGGGGATTGAACCAAGAAATGCAGAGCAAGCAATCGCACTTGATTTGCTTTGCGATTCTAATGTCGGAATTGTTTCCATTGGGGGGCTCGCTGGTTCAGGAAAAACTATCATGGCATTGGCGGCGGGTGTGTCGGCGGTTAAGGATAAAGGTTCGCCCATACAAAAAGTTATTGTATTCCGTCCGGTATCAGCGGTCGGTTCGCAAGACTTAGGGTTTTTGCCTGGGACGGCTGATGAGAAGATGGCACCTTGGGCTGTGGCCGTTGACGATGCTTTGGAATCCTTTATGAAAATAAATGAGATAAGAGATTTGGGGCCAGCCTTAAAAGTTCTTCCTCTTTCCCATATTCGTGGTCGTACTTTGAAAAATACTTTCGTGATCATTGATGAAGCTCAAAACCTTGATCTGATGACTCTTGTTACGGCTCTCAGTAGACTCGGTGAAGGTAGCAGAGTTGTTTTAACCCATGACGTTACTCAACGTGACAATCTGCGCGTAGGCAAATACGATGGAGTGGCACGTATCGTCTCAACTCTTTCTGGAAGCGATCTATTCGCTCATGTGACAATGAGAAAGTCGGAACGTAGCGCTATAGCAGAATTAGTGGCTGGGTCATTCGACCTATGACGTTATAAATAGAAGGACTACCAAAGGATGAATCCCATGCCTTCTTCTTCGGACCTTATTTTCCCGATGGCGTCTTTCAATCAAAGAGTTGATAAACGCCCTCGAAGTGTTAAATATGAGAAGTACGCTGAAATTCTGTGGAAATATGGCGGCCTTCTTCCGGCCGGGAAAACACTTGGGGACGTAATAACACTTGCAACTAAAGACTACAGTGTACCAGCCTATGACGTTAAGGAAGCCAACACCAAAGTTAAGGTTTTCCAACATAACGGATACAAGGGGCTTTTTACTATTTCGAATACCGGCTTCAAGGCGGGTGGCGAGGTGCCCTTTAACCTTGCCTGGAAGCCCGGAACAGGTAATGACAACATTCTTCATGTTGTAGACTGGGAGTTGGGTAAGGTTTGGGAAATGGGTGCCGTGACCTACAATGAACCCTGGAATCTTTTCGACTCGCCGTGGGGGTGGCTCGGTCGTTGGGCTATGGGTCCGAACGGCAAGGCGGGCTTCGAATGGGGAAATCCTAACCATATTGGGGTAGGCGGAATCCAGCATTATTCTAACCTTTGGACGGGAACGGATATAAACCCTAAACCGTCAGAAAAAATGATTCTAGGACGAGGGTGTGGCCTACCTGGTGCTTCGCTAATCGTACGGGCCGAGAGAGTGCGAGCGGCACTTAAACGAGGCGATCAGGACATCGGTCATGCCCTACCCATGTCTATCTCTACAACTATGCATGACACTGACTCTAGCGGCCCAGGATTTTTTGTTCCACCGGCCACCAGGGTCGAATGGGGCAAAGGTACAGCTTGGGCGAATCGATGCACTGGCGGCGTGCCTTTGAATAAGGATTCTATCCCACAGGGCTTAACAATCGCTATAGAACCGACCTTTGATGTCCCCACTCATCTTGACAAAATGGGGTTCTCTGGGGCCAAGAGGGCCACAGCCGAAATTCTTTTAAACACAGCAAAGCGCCGAGGGATTATTCTCGGTGCCGAAACTGGGTGTGGGGCTTCTGCTCTAATCCAAACAGATGGTCTGATAAACCCGACTACAGCTAAAGTCTGGGCTGAACTTGGTGTTGTAGATACCGGTGGTGGTTATCCTTCATCTGATCTTTTAAAGAATTGCCTGCAACACGATCCTGCCACAGGTAAATTAAACTACTATGTTGTTGAACCACCTACGATAGGTACCTGAACGGGTCACCAGCGAAATCCGAAAAGAAATCGGCTTCACCATAGAAGGCCCCGATTACCTGATTAAAATAATCGTCGTATTTTTTAGCGACGACCTCGGTGGAATACCTGTATCTAGTGTTAACTGAAATTTCCGTAGGAGAGGGTAGGTTTTTAATCATCTCATCCGAGGCGAATTTGGCCGCTTCTCCGACTGTTCTAAACCTGTACCCATCCAGTCCTACTCTTACGGTTTCTGTGAAGGCACCAAAATCTGAGGCAACCACTGGTGTTCCTGACATTAGAGCTTCGACCGCTACGCCACCGAATGGCTCTATATACAGGGTTGGCATGAAACATGCTTTTGCTTTTGCCAAAAGCTCAGCCTTCCGGCTGACATCAACGTGACCTATATGTTCTAAATGGTCACCTTCAACAATAATGTCCTCGCCAAGAAATCTGTTTCCTTCTTGAATGCATCCTTGACCTGCCATAACTAATTTGGCACCTAATTTTCTTGTTGCTTCTACAGCTATTTCGATTCCTTTGCGTCTAATAAATCGACCCAGGAAAACATAGTAATCTTCTTTGGGCAGTCCTGGGGTGAAATGGCTAGGTTCGAAAAAGTTTGGAATCACAGCATCGTAGTGTCTGCCATTATCTGTTTGGAGGACGCCTCCGTAGGTCCAGTGCATATGTGAATAGGATTCAAAGACTCTAAAGTCTGCGAAGGACCCGTTATACCCGATCCCGTACTCTACCACCGGATTGTATGGAAACTCTTTTGCTATCTGTTCCTGACAGGTGCCCCCTATCAGGCAGATAATATCACCACGTCTGATCCTCTGGAGAATCTTACTTATGGCACAGAGATTCGATTCGACCCAATGAATGTCATACGGTTCCCAGGTTATTGGATAGAAGTTTTCGTGATAGTTGAATTTTCCGAACCATCGTTCCTGGTCAATATCAGTGTTTATGACAACATGCTCATAAGCATCACACGTTGAATGTTCCCCGGCATACGAGAAAACCTCGTACCCCAAGTTCGTCATCATGTTGCAGAACTTGTAGTGTTTAGACGTGTATGCACAACTGATATAGTCTGGGTTTACCTGCGTGTGCGGCAGGCCGACAACATGGAGTCTAGCCTTACGCATAGTAAGCCCTAGAAACCTTATTGTTCTCAAACTCAATGTTTATTCTCTCAGGTCGCCAATCTCTGGTTACTGGATAATACACATCGCCACGCCGGACAACTCTAAAAACGGCGTCCGTGTCACTGAGTGTCACAAGAGCCATTTCTTCTGTCATCCCTACTAGATATTTGAGTTCGTTATCTCGGGCCATGTATGTTTCTCCTTTATGGGCAAACGCTTCCGTGATGCCTAAATGACGCACTGGTGGCAGGATAAAGTTTACTGAATTCTTCTTCTAACCTCTGTCCACATTGTTCGATTTCCCACATGGGGAAGGAGGGGAACATCGAATTTTTGTCTTTAGTTCTCAGAGAAAGGAAAGCCATCAGACTTCTCGGGTTCATGGTTACATACATGGATGAATAAGTATATACCGGAAGCACGCCTCTGGCTACCTCTTTGGCCACCTGATTACCCAGCAACTTTTCGTATGTTTCATACGCTGACTCACATTGTGCTTTGATTTCTGACACAGCAGAATCGTATTGTTCCCTGGTTCCGAGCACAAACTCGTAATGACCTGGCTTGCCGGTTTGAATGAGCGGCCGCTCAGGTGGCGGGATGTAGAACCGTGGCTCTAGTTTAACATATCGTCCGCTGATTTCGTTGTAACCTACACCGATTCTGTGCCGATGCCATTCTCTGAATACTGCGATCGGCGCCTCAACAAAGAAAGTCATAGCACCGTGTTCAAAAGGGCTACCGTGCCGGTTCTTCATCAGAAAATCTATTTTCCCTTGAAGCTCGGTACTGTCTTGACCAAGAAAAGTTTGAGACATCGCTCCCTTGGTACTGACCATCATGGCGGCAACAATCGACGCATCGTTGCCCATCGAATCTATGAGTTCAACTGTAAGTTCTGAACTGAAGGTTGTCACTTGCGGTTTTTCTTTCTAGCTGCCTTAGTCCGCTTATTTTTAGCTCTGCGTTCCTCTTTAACTGCCCAGGGTTTGCGTTTCGTCGTGTGGTACATTCTGTCAGAGCCGACTTCTAAAATGGTATGCTTAGAGAAGCCTCTTCTATCCAAGAGTTCTCTGTATATTTCCTTCAGGATAGCGGGGTCGGTTAAATCCTGTGGTCTTGTATCGTCCATCTGTTTCCTTTCTTTCCATTAGTATACATTCTATCATGTCTTTTTGTCAATATGATCCGTTACTTTATTTAGATGCAAGGAGGTTTTATGGGTGTAGCAAAGAGTGGGTATCGATGGCAGTTAGCGCCGTCTCTTATATCATTGGAGACTGAGGCTGACAGGATCGCCCCTCGCAGATCCCGCGTGAGTGACGGTTCGATCGGTGATCCGAATCATTCTAACCGCATTAGTGATCATAATCCGTCCGGTGGTTTTGTCCATGCAATTGATATTACTCATGATCCTAGAGGCGGCATGGATATCCATGCTCAGGCACGTAAAATTGCTGCTCGACATGATGGTCGTATCAAGTATATCATATCTAATAATATGATTGCTGAGGCAGAAAACGGGTTCAGGTGGCGGAGATATAATGGCGCTAACCCTCATACTCATCACGCTCACTTTTCTGTAAGGCCAACCAGATTAGCTCGATATGACACATCACCTTGGTTCGGCGGGATTATCCTTTTCCCAACCGCCCCTATTCCTAATCCACCTACGATTGTGGTCGACGAAATAAGCCCTGGAACTAGTCCCATTCCGCCCCTAAACCAAATCCTAGCGGAGGAAGAAATGAAAATCTACTTACTACAGTGGCCATCAAGGAAGCAGCCTGGTGAATACTGGGTTTGCTGGCCTAATCGTACTCGACATGGTATTCCTGACATAAATTTCTTGAATACTTTGAATCTTTTAAACGGCGAGACGCCCGTGGTTATCAATGATGATTGGACGTCAGATGTTATAAAGCGTACTTGGATAGAGGTGGCTTACTAAATGTTAGAGGAGTGGCGAGATGCTATGCTCAGTGTCTGTAATCGCTTTGTTACAGAATCATGCAACGTAACGGATCTACAATTCTCATCTGGGCACACCCTCGAAGTCAGGGTAGCAGTTACTTTGGCTCAGAAAATGCATGGCCTGGCCGCCTCAACCATTGTTGATATGGGAATGCTTTTTGTTTACGATACTCCGACCTTTGCACCTTTCACTATGGAAGAAACTTTGGTTGATCTGGACATCGGTCATTATGATAGCGCTGGATGTCTGCTCCAGTTCGGAAGTTATTTGGCGGGTTCGTCTGAACCCGTAACTTGTCCGTACGCTTTTTCTTACGTGGTCGAAACTGAGGCAGGTGCGCTCCCCCAAGGTGATTTTAGGTTCGCTTATGCCTAGAGATAAAAGTTTTTGGACAGATGATGCCTATGATTGCTGTATGTCGTGCGGCGCTTATCCTTGCCAGTCCTCTGTTGTCCCCGGTCTGTGTATTCAATGCAACCCGGCTGATAGCAGATATTCGGGTGAACTGGATTGGGAGTTCAAAGACTATTCGTCGTCATCTGTTTCAAAGTAGAACACGTAATCTTCTTCTGACGTGAGCACATCCCCATGTGTGGTGATTGTTGGCCTGGTCGTGATGGCTTCGAGCATATCTGCTGCTTGCCTGAACACAGCAACGGCTATTTGTGGGTGACATCCGTCTAACTCTATTCGAGGTTCGGAACCGTCTTCTAGAACTACTGTCATGACGACCATTTCTGGATCAGGCATCTCTACCACAGGTACGACTTCTTCGTCCATCATTCCTCCAACAGTAACTCTTTTTTAGTTCTACGACGCTTAATCTTCTTACCTTCAGCATCCACTGTTGCGGAGTATTTTTTACCCCTGAAAATTGTTTCACCGTTTTCGATAGTGACCATTTCTGGCCATGCTCTGGTGCCGTTCTTTTCGTAGTAGATTACCATGAGTCCCTGCTGCCATTCTTCTATCCCTGGGCGTGTCGCTGGCATTCCGTTTGATCTGGTTGACGAATGAAAACTTGGTACTTCGCCCGTTGTTTTGCATGACGTTCCGGCTGACCCAGCGAAAATATTCTCTGTCTTGCCTCGTGAAGTTTTGACGCTCCACACCAGTTCTTGCCGATGTAGATGTCCATAAACAGTATTAACACCTTTAACGAGTACGGAGGCCGCCGTAGCACCCTTGGCGGCTTTCACTGTGCTACCGTGAATAAACCTGAGTCCGTCGCTAGCCCAGAACTCGTTGGTCGGGTATCCATCTAAGTATTCGATATTATTTTCGTCAAACCTGCACAGATAGCTAAGATCAAGAACCGGTTTATCTTCCCCCGATCGTGACACTCCGATTAGGTTCGGAATTTTGTCTGTCAGAGTTTTATTCACTCTGTATTCATGATTGCCTTCGAGATAAACAATTTTAGCTTGCGGGGTGAGTTTTCTTAGGGTCGCTCCTTCAGCGCCCAAGCGGTCTATCGTTACTTGAGTGTTTCCTTGTAGGCTTGGCGGGACAGAGTATTTACCAAACTCAGCGAAATCTGCATTATCGCCTTGCATGACGATTAGATCAATGCCTTCTGTTGCTTCGAGATCAGCGATGATTTGATGAGAGATATCAATGGCGCTCTCGTCTTGAAGTGTTAAAAGATTACCTTTGTTGTCTCGATGGTACCCGATCTGCATATCAGGTAGACTGATGGCTAGGCCAATGTTCTCATCTTTGGTCCCTCTTGTCGTGGATTGCACACTGATTCTAGGTAGGGTCGCTCTGTTGAGGTTATGGTTGGACCCGTTGAGAAGTTCAATGGTCTGAGAGAAAGCGTCTTTTGGTACTTGCTTGTTTGTTCCATCCTCTTGTTTTTCCCAAACATACGTTTTGCGATTAGCGAAAGAAACTTTTCCAACCTGTAATCCTGCTTCGTCGAGGGTTTCGAGGGTTTCTTTTAGGTTTTCCACGCTAGTAGATGGAGATTGTAGCGTAACCTTATCGTTCCATCTACGCTGACCGTACCTGGCAAGGGCTGACATGTTGATCGGTAGCATATCGTTTTCTTCGATGAAGGCTAGGATTCCTTTAGCCCTGTGTCCGTCCCGCCAGAGTTTTTCGATCAGGTCTAGGTCAGGATAGTCGGTTGGTAAAAGAGGATTACTCACAGTTGTGGCCTTTCGGTTATTGATCCGATTCGTAGTCGGATATTCGACCACGGCATTCTTTGCGGTTTTGTTGTTTCTTCTGATCTGTGAATTTCACGGACCGGAACGGGTTGAACTGTCCCGGAGCGTCGTTCAGAGGGGTGCCCCTGGTTTTTGTTTTGAATGGTTTAGGTTTCTTTTCCATCTTCATCCAGCGCCGATATAATGATGTGTAGAACCGTTTCAAAAAAGTCTTCTTGCGATTCCTTGAGTTCTTTGAGTTGGTTTTTGAACTCTTCTAGAGTTTTGATGACCTCGGTGAGGTCGATGTCGCTGTTCACTTTGAACTCATGATAGGATTGGTACTTATGGGTGGGGTGTAATACCCGGAGTACCCTGGCGTTGGTCTAAGATATGACATGGCCATCCTTTCAGATTTGGGTCCGAATACATTCTTCTGGGCGCTTGTCTTCTCTAGCTCTGAGTATTCTTGGTTGTGATAGTCTGCCTGACTGGCCAACTGTAAGGTAAGCCACTTCGACTACGGTCCCTACAGGTAGATCAGGTTTACCTATCATTGTGCAGGCTGCTACTGGGACTTCGTCACCATGAAAGGATACTTCAGCGTTTGTTTTTCCGTTGGTGTTTCTTGCTGTAATAACCAGATCTAATGTCTGAATGTTTTTCCATTTTAGAAAGTTTCTTGTCTCCCACGAAACATATGGCCCGGTTTTGTCTTTAAAAACTATTCCTTCTAGGCACTCATCCTTAACCTGTTTCAATAGAATGAGTTTATCGGTCGTTGTGAGAGCCTGCGGGGGTATTGTTATGCCTTCTGGTAGTGATACAGCTTCTAGCAGTTTACGCCGCTTAGAGAGGCTCTCAGGGCGTGTGTCGACACCATCTAAAGACAGAAGGTCAAATGCAACGTATTCGCCGGTAGAAAGAAGTTCCCCGTCGAGAATAACGCTTCTACCCAGCAAGCGAAGGTTCCGCTCAAGAATTGAACGAGCCTCTTGGATGTGCATTGCTTCCATAACCTTGCCACGACGATTCAGTAGAATCGGAGCCTCAAAAGGGCTGGCGATAGCAATGCATCTCACGCCATCATACTTCTGTTCTGCGACGAAAGTATCGTCGGTGATCAGATGTCGTAGTGCGGATGGACCTACTTCCACAGCTATGGTTGGTTTAGGAAACATTCTCTTATGATACCATCCTACTTACCTCTAGTCAACTCTTTGACTTTAAGGGTTGCTTCCGTGATTGTAAGATTGCGATGTTTCCGATGGTAGTTGTGAATCTTTTTGTGGCAGGAACGATGAACGGGAACCACATCTGTTAACCGTTCCTCGCCGAACCGGTCGTACGTTTTGTGGTGAAGTTCAAGTTTCCCAAGGTTTTTCTTTTTACAGATGTAACAATCTTTACTCAGTTTACTAGACCAATAGCGAGCTTTGAAAATAGCCCACTCTCGACTCTGCATATATCGTCTGTGTTCTCTTTGCTTCTTTGTTGGTTTATGTCTACCCATACCCTAGTTTACGACATAGCGACCCCCAACGACCCTTAAGCGGTAAACTTTTTCTAACCTTCTGCCGTTCCTATCTGTAGGATAGGATTCTTAAAGGTCTAAAATAATCGAGATTGACAGAAACATTTATTTCTGATAGAATCCTGATTGAAGTCATAATCGAATAGTCGCCGAACAGGCCGTAAGCGAACGAAACTCGACACTGGGATGGAAGCCCCACAGTATTTTCACTGAAAGTTCCGGGTATGGTCATCGCCCATAAGACATAGAGCCGTCTCCGAGGGAGTATCGTCGCATTGGTCAAGGCATGACCGGGCAGTGCGGGACTTCAAACGATTACTCCTGAACACAGTCCCTACGTAGACCGAGTGAAATCAACCCTACGCTAGACACTGCCCCGTCCGTGGAGAGCTTGCTCTCGGCGGGAGGCTGGCTCCGCCTGATGGCTGGCTCCGAAGGAATCCTCCTTCAACCTCCTGTCCCTTTACCTGGGAAAACATTCTTCTTTTTTTTTGTTTTCTCCGGTAGGGGGGCAGAAGACTCTCACCACCTATCCAACTTTCCAAAGGAATCCACCAGGTTAAGGTTGCACGATTGTACCATGCAAGTCCTACTAACACTTACATTAAGATCAGGCTGAGACAACAAGATTAAGTGACACAAGCCTGACAAAGTGAACGAGTCTAGTTGCTGCGAGAAGGCAACCTTATGCCACACAGGTCTGAGAAGCGAGGGCAAGTCTAGCTGACAGACCAAGCCTAACAGGTCACTCTGAGTGAAAAATTTTTATTTTAACTGCAAGAATCGTTCATCCACTCAAGTCACGTTGGGTTGTCAGGTTCAACTATGAGACGGCTTGAGTCGGTAGCTATTCTTATTTTATATTATCTGATCAAGTGGTTTACTTTAGTTCCGGGTTACGGTTGGCTTACAGATTACGGTTACCGGTTAAGGCTGGTTTATTTTTTATTTTTTATTCAAGCTGTGATAGGTTGGGCGAGTCGGGTTTGGTTAGACGGCGTCACGGTTGACACACACTTACATCTGTTATAAAATATTATAAGAATTTATTTTTCTTTAGTAGGTTCTAAATGTAAGGTTACTGTGACTTGTGTTGCTCGTTCAGTTTGCTTGACTCGTTTAACTTGTGTAGCTAACTAGACTTGTGTGGCTTGTGGGTCGCGCCGAACCTTGTTTGAGATAACCGTTGCTTGTGTGACGCGTGTAACCCGGAATAACGGTTTAAGGATAAAACTGTTTAAATTTAAAAAAAGGATAAAGAAATTTTGCTTACAGGTAAAAAATTGTATTCTCAGGAAGAAAAAGATTCTCTTTGGGAAAAGTATCGTTCAGGTGATGAAAGCGTTTTCACGGACCTCTGTGAAGCTTACGTTCCTCTTGTTGAAAGTATTGCTTACGGTAATAAATTAAGCCTACCACCTTCTGTTGAGATTGGCGATCTTATCTCAGAAGGCTTTCTTGGATTAGCTGACGCTGTTATCAGGTTTAGTCCGGGCATGGGTGCCAAGTTTGATACTTATGCTGCTTCTAGAATCAGGGGGGCTATTCTTGATGGTTTGCGTGATGCTGACCCTATCAGTAGACATTTCCGTGGAAAGTTTAAAACTCTTAGCGCTGTGACAGATTCTTTGTCAGAATTTTTGTGCAGACAGCCCACTGACTGGGAGTTGGCTGATGAGCTCGGCTGGCCGCTGGACGAGGTTCGACGTATCAAAGGTTTTTACGCTAACTCTTTTACTGTTTGTATCGATGATTTCACAGCTAGTTCTGAGCATGAAACTTTTACTCTTGCAGAGGTTATGCCTGATCATTCTCTTGTTTCGCCTGGCTTTGCGTTGGAGGAAGCAGAGATCATGGAGCGCCTTATTGAGGGCATGAATTCTTTGACAGAACTTGAATCGATTGTCCTGTTCTGGCGTCATGAGCAGAACCTTTCTTACGGTGAAATCGGGGAGAGGCTCGGCGTGAAAGTCCCCCGTGTGAGTCGTATTTATGCTTCAGCTATGTCTCGTCTTAGAGCCTTTTTTTGACAGAGAATAAGAGCTTTGGTATAATGTTAGCTATCTGTCGATACTTAAGATGGAACTACTCGAAGATAGGGGCATAATGTCAGAACACCTTTCCTTTCGACTCACAGACGAGTTCGTGGAACAGTACAAAAACAAGAAGGTTGACTGGGGGTTCAATATCGGAGGCGGGAACAGTCTCAGTGAACTAACATTCATCCTGAAATACTCCCGCAGAAAAGAAGATGGCTCGAAAGAGCAATGGTGGGAAGTTTGCCGACGCTGTGTTGAAGGCATGTACTCAATCCTAAAAGACCACGCAAAATACAATCGTACACCGTGGAACGATCTGAAAGCCCAGAAATCTGCTCGGGACGCATTTGATCGGATGTTCCATTTCAAATGGACTCCGCCAGGGCGTGGTCTACAGCACATGGGTACAGAATACATCACAGAATCCCGAAATGGTGCCCGGTTGATCAACTGCGCTGCCCTTTCCACTGAAAAGATTTCGACCCACTCAGCCTACGAAGCTACCATGCCTTTCGTCAGACTAATGGAAATGAGTCTCAACGGCATCGGGGTTGGTATCGACACTAGAGGCGCTGGCAACATTACTCTACATCAGCCTCTTGATGAAACGGAAACCGTTGTTATCGAAGACACTCGTGAAGCGTGGGCCGAGTCACTCGGGACACTGCTCGAAAGTTTCTTTTTCAAGAACCGGAAAACTGTTGTATTCGACTACTCAAAGATTCGCCCCGAAGGAGCACCACTCAAATCCTTCGGTGGAACTGCGAGTGGAAGCGGGCCTCTGCGAAGGATGCACGACAAGATCAGTGAACTTCTGTCTGGACGAGCAGGCGAGCCACTATCCAGTCGAGATATCGTAGACATCGCCAACCTTAGCGGGAAGGCCGCTGTTGCCGGTGGGTCACGCCGCTCCGCTCTCATCACGTTTGGGTTTCAAGAAGACGATGATTTCCTTAACTTAAAAAACTGGGATCTACCAGAGAACGCCGTACGCACCGGACCGGACGGTTGGAGCTGGCTCTCCAACAACTCAATTCTTGCCTCAGCAGACGAAGATCTCGCCGGTATTATTCCGCAGATTTCTATAAATGGTGAACCTGGTATCCTTTGGGTAGACACCATGCAAAAGTATGGTCGCCTTGCAGATCCTATAAACAACAAGGATTCTAAAGCTAATCTTACCAACCCTTGCGGCGAAATTTCGCTGGAAAGCGGCGAAGTCTGTAATTTGAGCGAATTGTACCCAACAAACCACACCGATGTAGAAGACTTTAAGAGAACAATTAAGCACGCCTACATGTATACTAAGGCTGTGACACTTCTTCCAACCCCTTGGGGTGAAACGAACGAGGTTATTCTCCGTAATCGCCGTGTGGGGGTCAGTATAACTGGTGTAGCCCAGTTCGCTGAAACTAGAGGGTGGGGTGAGATGCGCCATTGGATGAACGAGGGGTACCGTTATCTTTCCGCTGTGGATAAAAAGTATTCTTCTTGGCTGGGTGTTCGTGAATCCATTAAGTTGAGCACGATCAAACCTGCTGGTTCCACTAGCCTCATTGCGGGTGTGGCGCCGGGGGTCCATTGGCCAACAACAAGTAACCATCATATTCGTAGGGTTCGATTCTTGAACACTGATCCTCTTGTGAAAGTTCTTGAGAATGCTGGATACCATGTCGAACCTGATAATGGTGACCCCAATATGACAGTTGTTGTTTCTTTCCCGACTGAAGGTGTGAGGATGCGTTCGGAACGTGAGGTTTCGGTGTGGGAGAAAGCTTCTCTTGCAACCTTGGCTCAGAGGTATTGGTCAGAT
>WBZL01001360.1_pt1 | contig 25823 bp, 16 predicted proteins | sample 5204291 | NCBI WGS metagenome assembly WBZL01 (sample SAMN12344345, study PRJNA552823) | activated sludge metagenome | biome: Activated sludge suspended growth; feature: Nitrification reactor; material: Wastewater; isolation source: activated sludge from nitrification reactor of wastewater...
CGACTCGATTTCGGCGAACTCTCGCGTATACGAGTCGTGCGCCTCCTGGATGACCCGCTCCGCGTGCCTGCGATTGCGGATCCAGATCGCCACGGCCTGAACGATGTAGCGACCGAGGTCGACGGCGTGGGATTCGACGTAGCTGACCGCCGCGTCTCGCACCTGGTCAATCGGAATCATGGGCACACCCTCCGGCCGGAACGGTTATCGCAGATACGGGCGAGCTCGGCATCGCAACGCGCGCGGAGCTCGTGCAGCTTCGCAACGCATTCGTCACCGTGCGGGCAGTCGGCCTCGAGCTGATGCGCCTCGACCACGCACGCATCGGCCGCGCGCTGGTAGGCGATCTGGACCTGATGCGCGGACGGTCCGCAGCCGTTCAAGCTGGCGATGATGGGGATTTGTACCGCTTCTTTGGCTTTGCGGATGTGTTCGAGGTAGCCTTCTGGGCCGAGGTTGTAGTAGCTCATGTCGGGGAAGTAGGACAAGGCTTCGGAGAAACTATCGGTGCCAAAAGAGAGGTAATGATCGAGATCAACGCTTTGTAGGGTGATCTGTTCTTCAAAGAGCGAATGGAGGACGACGGCGGCGATGCCAGCGTCTTCCATGCGACGGATGTTGTCGAGGTTTTCGCATAACGGTGAGGCCGAGGCGACGAGCGGGTTTTTGAGAGAAAGGTGCAGGTAAGTGGTGGAAAGGTCTATCATTATGAACTCCAATTAAGGGGAGAAATTGAGAAGCCTCAATTTCTAATGCCCGGCCTCCGCCTTCGCCATATCCTCATATCGCTTCCACCGGGCGTGGACATCGGCTTGTGCGTCCTTTAGGAGGGCTTTTGCGCGTTCGGGATCACTATGGGCTAACATCGTGTAGCGGGTTTCGTTGTAGATATATTTTTCCAACGGGATAGAGGGGGCTTTGCTATCCAGATGGAGGGGATTCTTGCCTTCGTCCGCTTTGCGGGGGTCATAGCGGAACAACGGCCAATGGGCAGATTGGACGGCCAATTTGCTCTGTTCCAGGCTGTCTTTCAGATCGTACCCGTGGGCGATACAAGGGGTGTAGGCAATGATGAGGGATGGCCCATCGTAGGATTCCGCTTCGAGGAAAGCCTTGACGGTCTGCTGATCATCGCTCCCCAGAGCGACACGGGCAACGTACACATTTCCGTATGCCATCGCGAGGGAGGCCAAATCCTTCTTCGGCAGGGGTTTGCCTCCGGCGGCGAACTTGGCAACAGCCCCGCGCGGGGTGGATTTGGACATCTGTCCGCCCGTGTTGGAATAAACTTCGGTGTCCAGAACCAGAATGTTGACGTTCCTGCCGGAAGCCATCACATGATCCAACCCACCGTAGCCAATGTCGTAGGCCCAACCATCTCCGCCCATGATCCAGACGCACCGTTTCACCAGCATATCTGCGAGGGTAAGCAGGTCGGTGATTTGGCTTTGGATGACGTCGTACTTTACTTCCGATTTCTGTTCATCCAAAATGCTCTTAAGTTGTTGTACTCTCACGCGCTGAGCCTGAATTTCTTCTTCAGTATTTTGGCTGGCGTAAACGATAGAGGTGACCAGGTCTTCGCCGATCACGTCTTTCAAGCGTTCCACCAATTCCATCGCATATTCCGTTTGTTTATCAATGGTCAAACGCATGCCCATGCCAAATTCTGCGTTGTCTTCAAACAGCGAGTTGGACCAGGCCGGGCCGCGTCCTAACTTATTTTTCGTCCAGGGGGTGGTGGGCAGGTTACCGCCGTAAATGGAGGAACAACCCGTTGCATTCGCCACGACAGAACGGTCACCGAAGAGTTGGGTTACGAGTTTCACATAAGGTGTCTCACCGCATCCCGCACAGGCTCCGGAGAACTCAAACAACGGCTCCAGAAGTTGGACATCCTTCACCAAACCGTGGTTCAGAAGGTCCCGGTTGGTTTCCGGTAGATTCTGGAAGAATTCCCAGTTTTGGCGTTCCCGTTCTCGAATTGCCGGTTGAGGCCGCATGTTGATTGCTTTCTGCGAAACCACTCGTTTATTCTTCACCGGGCAAACTTCAACGCACAAGGTACAGCCGGTGCAATCTTCCGGAGCGACCTGAAGGGTATAAAGTTCGTCTTTCATGTCTTTCCAGCGGGCGGGCGCATGTTTGAACGTTTCGGGCGCATCTACCAGTTTGCCGGGGTCATAGACTTTCGCTCGGATTACGGCGTGCGGGCACACTAGCACGCACTTCCCACACTGAATACAAATGTCTGGGTCCCACACCGGAATTTCGAGAGCGATGTTGCGCTTTTCCCATTGGGTCGTGCCAGAGGGGTAGGTTCCATCAATGGGCATTGCGGATACAGGTAAATCATCTCCCTCACGGGCGATCATTCTTGCCGTCACTTTTTGAACGAAATCGGGTGCGCCCGCCGGAACAGGGGGTTGCATCTCGATCGTGCTCGTCACCCCATCGGGGATTGTGACCTCAAAAAGTTCTGCGAGAGCGCCGTCTACAGCCTGATAGTTCTGCTGGACAACTGCTTCTCCGCGCTTTCCATAGGTCTTTTTGATCGCTTTTTTAATTTGTTCAATCGCTTCTTCCCGTGGCAAAACGCCGCTAATCGCGAAGAAACAAACCTGTAAAATCGTATTCATCCGTCGCCCCATGCCGGTTTTTTCTGCGACCTTATAGCCATCCACCACGAAAAATTTCAACTTCTTCGTAATGATTTGTTCCTGAACCTCGCGGGGGAGCTGATCCCAAACTTCATCTGGCCCGAACGAACTGTTGAGTAGGAAGGTCGCCCCTTCTTCGGCAGTTTTCAGCATATCCACCCGTTCCAAAAATTGGAATTGATGACAGGCTACGAAATTCGCCCGGTCAATCAGGTAGGTGGAATGAATGGGTTTAGGCCCAAACCGGAGATGAGAAACGGTCATTGAACCGGATTTTTTTGAGTCGTAAACGAAGTAACCCTGGGCATAATAATCCGTCTCTTCACCGATGATTTTGATGGAGTTTTTATTCGCTCCAACCGTTCCATCAGCACCCAGACCAAAGAACATCGCCCGCACGGTTTTGGGATCCTCGGTCGAGAAAGCGGGGTCATAGGACAGACTGCTAAAGCTTACATCATCGTTGATGCCAATCGTGAAGTGATTTTTCGGCGTTTCTTTTTTGAGTTCGTCGAAAACACCTTTGACCATCGCTGGGGTGAATTCTTTGGATGAAAGTCCATAGCGTCCACCAATCACGCGCGGATGTGGGGTGCCGTTTGAACGGGTTTCGGCGAGGGCGGTGAGGACATCCTGGTAGAGAGGTTCGCCGGCACTTCCTGGTTCTTTGGTGCGGTCCAGCACAGCGATCGATTTCACCGACCCAGGCAGGGCCGCGGCAAAACTCGCCACGTCGAATGGGCGGTAAAGGCGCACTTTCAGTAAGCCGACTTTTTCCCCCTGTCCGGTCAGATATTCCACCGTCTCGTGTGCGGTTTCTGTTCCGGAACCCATGAGGATAATGACACGTTCGGCATCCGGAGCGCCTACATAATCAAATAGATGATACTGACGCCCTACGACTGATGCGAATTTGTCCATCATATTTTGGACAATTCCTGGGCATTTTTGATAGAACGGGTTGACGGTTTCACGCGCCTGGAAATAAACATCTGGGTTTTGGGCGGTTCCACGGATGAAAGGATGTTCGGGAGAAAGCCCGCGCATCCGATGTTCCCGAATTTTCTCCTCATTGATCATTGCCTGGATGTCGTTGTTGGTGATCTGTTCCACTTTGGCGACTTCGTGTGAGGTGCGGAAGCCATCAAAGAAGTGAATAAACGGAAGACGTGCCTCCAGGGTGGACATATGGGCGATCATCGCCATATCAATCGCTTCTTGCACAGATGCCGATGCTAACAACCCAAAGCCGGTAGCGCGAACGGCCATTACATCGCTGTGGTCGCCAAAGATGGATAACCCCTGGGCGGCAATGGAACGGGCCGCAACATGGATGACGGCAGAGGTCAGTTCCCCGGCGATTTTATATAGGTTAGGAATCATGAGCAATAAGCCCTGGGACGCAGTGAAAGTAGTGGTTAGCGCCCCTGTTTGCAAGGCACCATGAACGGCTCCTGCGGCCCCGCCTTCGCTTTGCATTTCGACGACTTGAGGAACGGTTCCCCAAATATTTGGTTTTCCTTCGCTTGCCCACTGGTCGGCGAATTCACCCATGGCTGACGAGGGGGTAATGGGGTAAATGGCAATGACTTCGCTGAGTTGATACGCGACGGATGAAGCGGCTTCGTTTCCGTCGATCGTTACGATTGGTCTAGACATGTTTTTATGGTCTCCAAAAATAAATGGGATGCACCTAGATAAAGATGCATCCCACCACGGATTTATCCCCACAATATTAATGATCACCCCTCATTCAGTCAGGTGGCATATGTCCTCCATGACGTGGGACATATGCCATATGCGTTACCTGAAGTTATTTAGGCGATGATATTTTCGTTTTGTTGGATCACCATGCGGAATATGTCCGCTTCTGAGATGATGCCAACGAGCTCTTGGTTTTTCAGGACTGGTAATCCGCCGAGTTTGTTCTCAAGAAGGAGACGTGCCGCCTCTTGAACAGGGGCGTCGGCATCTACCGTCACGACTTTGCGAGACATGACACGTTCTACTTTAATTTGAGATAAAACGTAATTGATCTCCAACATATCAGGCATTCCCAATGGGGCAGTACTGCGAACGTCCCCTAGCGTAATAATGCCGACCAGTCGGGTGCCTTCGAGGACGGGGAGACGGCGGATGCGATGTTCCTTCATTAAGTGGTACGCATCGACAATCAAGGCATCGGGGGTGGTGGTATATGGTCTTGGTGTCATCCATTGCGAAACAGGGGTTTTATTCATGAGGGTTCCTCCAGGGTAGGGTTAGGTTGATCATGATAGTTATACCGTATCAGAATAGGTGATACCTGATGAAGTGGCAACTGTCCTTGATTGGCAGGGACAACTGCCCTCAAACAAGGGGTTCTGCGATAGATTTTCTCGCTTTTTTTAGCCCTGACAATTGCCCCGGAATTTCCGGGACAATTGTCACTGTGGGGATATTAGGAACAACGCGATAATGCGTACGTCGTACAAAATAAGCGACCAGGTCATGCTCAGCCCATGCATGACTTGCCATAGCTCCCTCCCGGCACACACCCCTGGTCTAAGCACAGAGCCAGGGGTGTGTGTATTAAGGTCAATGAAGTAGTTTCTGTGAAAACGTTAACTATTGACATCTCTTTCTCACCATGTTATCCTGCCTGAAGTAGGACCCAGTAGTTCAAGTTGGAAGTAAAAAACTAGCACGGCTCACGGTTAACTTCGTGAGCTGTTTTGTTTCATCCGTAAGAACGAAAGAGTGCCTAAATCATTTTTTTCGCCCAAGGAGGCACCCACAATGTCTGATCGAACCACAGGTACAGTTAAATGGTTTAATAGCGGTAAAGGCTACGGCTTTATCGCCCGCGAAGATGGAGACGATGTTTTCGTCCACTTTTCCGCTATTCAAGGCGATGGCTATCGCAACCTCGTCGAAGGCCAGAAAGTTGAATTCTCCATTGAGAAAGGCGCTAAAGGTCTTCAGGCCAGCAACGTTACCGCAACCAACTAATCCATCTGTAATTAATCAAAAATCCTGGCTCAAATAAGCCAGGATTTTTGATTCTTATGGTATTTTTAGGCTCTTCCGTTTTTGGCGGGAAATATGCCGAAGTTTGAAGGTGTTGGGGGATGTACATCCCCCAACACCTTCAAACTTCGGGTTCCCATCCCGTTAATTCCGGAAGAGCCTATTTTACTGCTCAAACAGAATGCAGAGAATCCCCGAAAAAAAGGACGGATAGGGGAATGGCCATTCTCTTATCCATCCTTTTTATTTGGAACTTTCTCGGCTGAGTGAGAAGTTACTCGGTTTTTGTCACAATCGTTAAGGGCGGTTGTCGGAATCTGCAGTTTTTATTTCGTTTACAAATCCGATTTTTGTTAAAATTGAAATTATGAATCAAGTTTCGATTATTCTTCAAGCTGGCGGCAAGTCGTCGCGCATGGGACGGGATAAGGCATTGGTTCCATTTTTGGGGGGGACGATGATCGAGTACATCCTCAAACAGGTGGATGGGTTTGGGCTGGATACAACCATCATTACGAATTCTCCAAATGATTATCGTTTTCTCAATCTGCCGCTTTTCCCCGATGTCATCCCGGATTGGGGTGCATTAGGGGGAGTGTATTCTGCCATTTATCACGCCCCGCAAGAGACTTGCCTTGTGTTGGCGTGTGATATGCCTTTTGTCAACCGCGCTTTGCTTGAGTATTTAATCACGCTTGTCCCCGGTCACGATGCTGTAATTCCTCGTCTCGATCCGACTGGGAACAAAATGCCTGCCTTTGCCGAACCTTTCCGCGCCGTCTATCGAAAAACCTGCCTGGAACCCATCAAAAAAGTGATTGAGCAAGGCCAACGAAGGGTGATCAGTTTCTTTGACCAGGTCAATGTTCGTTTTGTGGATCGGGTGGAAGTTGAGCATTTTGACCCTGGACTAAAAACGTTTTTTAACGTCAATACTCCGGAGGACCTTGCAGAGGCAGAACGCTTGGTAAGGGAAAAATAAAATTAATAGGAACTGTCCTAATCAAGTTGGGACTTTCTTAACTTGACTCGCGTTCTATAATTTCGTAAGATGAAGTCAGAGAAGTTCCTTCCCTAAACATCTCAAGGAGGTGCAACGGTTGAAAGGAATGACAACTAAATACACTCCACATGTGAACGGTAGAGATTCTCTATGGTTCAACACACACTAATTTTCTTAGTGGCTTGACGGCACAAACCTCAAGTTACCCAAGATGGAACAGAGCCACAAAAAGTGGCTCTGTTCGCGTATTCGCAAACAAAAAAGGTCTCGAATTTTCGAGACCTTTTTTGTTTGGCTGATTTTCGCTATCTTTCTTTCGGGATAATAATCCACAACAGTAAGTACGGAAGAAGTCCGGGCGCGCCGCCAGGGATGAACAGGATGAAAAACAGCAATCGGAACCAGAATGGGCTGATGCCGAAAAATTCACCCAACCCCCCACAGACTCCGGCGAGGATTCGGTCGTGGCGAGAGCGGCGTAATGCAGATGTGCCAGTGCGTGTCATTTTTTGTGCCTCCAGTTTTTAAGAAACAGGTAATGTGTAATTGTGATATTTATAATGTTTTACGCTCCCTCACAATCAAGGTTGCAGGCAGGCACACATATTTTATGGGTTAAAAATTCAGGGCGAATTAGCACTGTACTGCATTGCCAATTCGCCCTGATAGAGACTACGCTTTCAATTTATTCGTTATTGGATATAACCGGGAAGAAGAGCGTATAAGTGGGAGGACTTATATCAAGAACTGTTGTGTTTTCATCAACAGTATTATCACTCATGTTCGGGTCGGTTATTTCAGATGAAACGCTGACCGTGTTTGTCCAGGTGCCTACTTGATCGGCGGAAACGGTCAGGTGAACAACGATAGTTTCACCGCTCGCGAGATCACCTAACGTACAGGTCACCGTCCCGGACGTTTCGTCGCATCCCGCGTCGTTGGAGAGGTATCCAACCCCCGCGGGAAGCGTATCCACCAGGAAGACATTCGGGGCCGTATCCGGGCCGGCGTTGGTGATCGTGATCGCGTACGTGATCGTTCCCCCCACGTCCACGGGGTCTGGGGAGTCGGAGACGGTGATGGAGAGGTCAGCACTTTGCGCGGTAACGGTGGTGGTTTCGGTGGTGGTGTTATTCGCCAGATTCGGGTCAAAAAGATCGGATGACACCGTTGCCGTGTTTGTCAACGTCCCGGTCTGGTTCGCAGAAACCGCAATTTGCACGGTGGCAGACGCCCCGCTTGCCAGTTCGCTCAGGGCGCAGGTTACTACGCCACCCACTTCGGTACAGCCCGCATCGTCGGATACATAGTCCAGTCCAGCGGGGAGGGTGTTTGTGAGGGTCGGGGTTGCCGCGTCTGGGCCGAGGTTGTTGACGGTGAGGGTGTAGGTGAGGACACTGCCGAGAAGCACCGGATCAGCCGAGTCGGTTGCGGTCACGGAAAGGTCTGCGCCAGGGGTTGAGAAGGTGAAGACGGTCGACACTTGTTGGGCATCTCCCGCGGCGTCGCTTTGTCCGGAGACGTTTACGGTGTATTCGGCACCCTGTGCGAGCGATGTTGTCGGGGTAAACGTGGTCGTGAACGAGGTGGCATCATATCCAAACGTCCCGGATATTACTCCGGTCGGGCCGGTGACGGTAAAGTCCGCGGTGGGGGGCATCGCCTGGTTCCAGGTGACCGCCACGAGCGTGTCGAGATCCACGCCCGTTGAGCCATCTGCGGGCGTGTGGGTTACGACGAACGGATCGCGCCAGTTGGCAACGGTCAGATTCACGACCTGTGAGCCTGTCACGCCATAATCAACGGTCAATTGACGATTGGGAATTTCAGTGTTGCCGTCGGCTTCTTTTTCGACGGTATCCCAGGTGCCGCGGGCGAATTTGAAATCAAACTGTACCCCATCCAACAGCGTGAAGGTGATATTCCAGGTGTTGGTGATGCCGGGGGTCATGGCAATCGCGCCGGGGTCCCATTGCGGGAAGCCGGGAATGCTTCCGGCGATGAACACGGTTCCAGGGGTCGCAGGGGGCACGGTGAGGTGGATCATGACGGTTGCGAGGCGTGCTTCCGCCGTGCCGGTGATCGTGTTCGACGCACTCGAGCGATTGAAACTGGTGTCATAGGCCAGGATGTAGTATTCGTAAGTATGATCGGCCACGACGCTGAGATCGGTGTAATCGGTATTCGTCGCGTCCAGTTGGGCAATGCGGACGAAGCCACCCATCGGAGCCTGAAGCGTCGCGCTGATTTCTTGCCGATACACCTCATATCCGGCGAGGTCCGGGTCTGTATTGGCGTCCCAGCTAAAACTGATACTGCTGGTGGACGTGCCGTCCAGCGCCAGGTTTTGCGGAGTGGCGGGCGGGGTCACATCACTGCTGGGGATCACCCACATCATGCCTGCCTGTCCGGGATCAAAGCCGGGGCCACCGAGATCGGCGTAGTACCAGGTTTGGCCGCCGTCACTGCTGTAGCGGGTGGCGTACCAGTAGGTTCCCAGGTAATCGGGTAGGAGATTACCGACAAATTGGTCATTGTTCCCCTGCGCGCTGTCGTAAGCCATATCTACCCATGCCCAGGCGGTGCTGGTGATGGGGAGGGTGCCGGTGAAGGCATACCCGATTTGGGCGGTGATGCCGGTGGCCGGGCCATTTCCGCCGGTCGCCCCGTCGATCCACAACTGCCCTAAGATGTTCACTGTCGGGGTAATGGTGCTGATCGTGTGTGTGATGGTGGTGGGCGATTGCAGGTTGTACCATGCCCCGGTCAGGTCGTGATGCGGGGTTCCGCTGGTTTCATTCGAGGGGGCGCTGACGACGCCGGTGACATCATCCCGACTGACCACGACGTAGTAATACGTGACGGCATTTTCCAGGCCAGTGTCGGTGAAGGTGGTGTTGGTGGTATTCGCCACGAAGGTGTAGCCGCCGCCACTGAGGGTACTACGATAGATGTCGTAGCTGGTGGCGAATTGGGCCGCACTCCAACCGAGGTCGAGTTCTTCCGCACGTTCGGCGGTGACGGTGAGGTCGGTAACGGAGGCTGGAGGTGCGGGGAGCACTTCGTCCAGCACGAGAATGACACCGCTTTCGCCCGGAACGGTTACGGTCATCAGGCCGTTGGCATCAATGACGTATCCGTCTTCGGTCAGGATGTCGGTGAAATCTGTGCCGAAGGGGAGGTAGCCCGCGAGGTCGAGGGTGACGGTTTGGGTAATTGGATTGGCAATGGTGCCCGCGCGGTTCAGGATGACGATACCGGCGTCGGAATTGTCCATCATCTTGCGCCCGTAGGCGTAGAGGTTGTTGGCGTCGTCCACGAGCAGGGGGTCGAAACTGCCGGTGCGGAGGGCGGGGTGATTGTTGCGGGCGGCGGTGAGGGCCGCGTAGTAGTTGAAGAGGGCGTCCTGACTTACCTGGGATTGCAGGTGGGTGTAGAACGGCGTGCCGGTTTCGTCCAGCCAGGGGAAGGGTTGGCGATTGTAGGGGTCATCCTGCCAGGTGGAGCCATCCCAGCTGACCTGCCCGATGGTGCCGACTTCATCACCGTAGTAGATGGTGGGGGCACCGGGGAGGGTCATTTGCAGTAGGATGACGCCTTTGAGCCGGGTGATGGGGTCGCTCCAATCGTAGTTGGGGTTATCGAGCAGGGTGTCGTCCGTGCCGAGGGCGGCGTTGTGATCGAGCATGAACAGCGGACGGTTGGTGTCGTGGCTACCGAGCAGGTTCATCATCGCGGCCAGCGCTTCGGGCGGGTAGCGTTCGATCCAGTTCAACAGGCCCTCGTTGAGTTGGGTGGGGGTGAGGGGGTTGAGGATACCCGCGGAACTGCCGGAGTTGTGGTCGTTATCCACAAAAGGCGCGTCACGCCAGAAACTGAGCATGAGCGAGCTGTACTGGTAGTTCATGGTGGCGTCCCACTGGCTGTCGATGACCCAGGATGTCGCGTTGCCCCATTCTTCGCCGACGATGTAGCCTTCGGGGTTGGATTGGTGGACGGCGTCGCGGAAGCCTTCCCAGTAGGTGTTGTTCGGGTCGTTGAGGGTGCCAGGGTCCACATCGCCGCCGACGTCGAGCCGCCAACCGTCTGCGCCTTCTTCCACCCAGAAACGGGCGATGGAGGTCGAGCCGCCGTCCCAGATCAGGTCGCGGACGGCTTGAATGTTGGCGTTGAGTTTGGGCAGGCTGTCAAAGCCAAACCAGGAGGTGTAGGTGGCGGCTTCTGGCGTGCCATCAGAGCCGACGCACGGGCCGGTGCCGGGGGTGACATCGGTGAAGTAGTACCATTCCCGGTAGGGGCTGGTTTCGCTTTCGCACGCGCCGACTTCGGTGTAATTGCCGTAGCGGTCGAAGTAGATGCTGTCGGACGAGGTGTGGTTGAAGACGCCATCGAGGATGACGCTCATACCCCGGGTGCCCGCTTGGGTGACGAGGGTTTGGAACAACGCGAGGTCGCCGAAGTTGTCGTCAATGATGCTGAAGTCGGTGGTGTCGTATTTGTGGTTGGAGGGGGACTCGAAGATTGGGTTCAGGTACAGGGCGGTGACGCCGAGCGTTTCCAGATAGTCGAGTTTGTTGATGATCCCTTGCAAGTCGCCGCCGTAGAAGTTTTGGCTGTACACGCCGGGGCAGTCGGATGCATCGTCGCGGGGGTCGCAGATGGGGGTGTTCCAGTCGGTGGCGTTGGAGCGGATGATGGTGGTGGTTTCGTTGTAGAAGAAGGACCCGGCGGGGGTGTTGTTGGTCGGGTCGCCATCGTTGAAACGGTCGGTGAAGATTTGGTAGACGACAGCGTTTTTCACCCAGTCGGGGGTGTGGAAATTCGGGTCGTAGTGGGTCAACTGCCAGGAGTTGTCCTGCGATTCGCCAACGGTCTGACCCCAACCGCCGTTGCGGACCGCTTCGTCTTCATAGTAAGCGGTGGCGGTGCCATCCTGGGCGATGAAGCGGTACCAGTACACGGTTGGATCAGCGCTGGCGGGCACGGTGACTTCCCACCACTCGTATTGACCTTCCTGTTGCACAAGAGTCAGATTGGAGATGGTTTGGACGTTGATCCGGTCATTGTAAACCCGGACTTGCGCGCCAGTGAGGTCGCCGCAGGCCGCGCGGAGGCGGAGGGTGACATCGGTGCCGGTGACGACCGGGCCGCCGGGATTCCGGTAGAGGCCGTCGCGGCTGTTGTGGCCGAGGTCGCCCCAGAAGATGTTATTGTCGTGGTCCGCGCCACTGGTGCAGATGCCCGTAGGGGGTGGGGGGGGAGCGGGATATTCGGTGGAGTTGAGTAAGGTGGCCTGGGAACTCCAATTGGTGGCGTTCCAGTCGTTCGCCGGGTCATTGATGGTGTCCTGGGCGTTGTCGCCGCCCCCACCGCCGGTGGAATAGACTTCCAACCAGATGGAGGTGGGATTTCCCAAATCTGCTTTGGCAATTTGCCATTCGACGACGGATGGGACGCCAGTGCCCAGCGCCGCGGCGGGTAACGCACCGAGGCTGTTCCAGGAGGTTGTGCCCTGGTTCCAACCCCAAAATTGGATGTCTTCCGGGCCGTAGGGTGGGGCATCCACGTAGGTGTTGAGACTGAATTCGGGTTTATGGGGGTCGGTGACGACGACGTTGCGGCCCCACGCGTCGGAAGTCGCGCCATTGGGGTCATTGGTTGTATCGATGTAAAGGATGTATTTGCCCCAGTTCGTCGCGGCGAAATTCTCGTTGACGGTGAAGGCGACGTAGTAGTTGTTGGCGTCGTCTGTCACGTAGAGATCGAGTAAATCCATCGGCAGATTACCCTGAGGGGCATCGGGTGGATCGCTGGCGAGGGGATCACCGTATGCGGCATCGATGACGCCGTCCACGATGACGAGGGGTGGAGGAGGATATTGGCTGGAGTTGAGGAGCACGGCCTGGGTGCCCCAATCCGTCGCGTTCCAGTCATTGGCGGGTTCGTTGATGGTGTCTTGGGCGTTATCGCCTCCGCCCCCGCCCGTGGAATACACTTCCACCCAAATGGTGGAGGGGTTGCCCAGATCGGCTTTGGCGACCTGCCATTCGATGGTCGAAGGCGATCCGGTCCCCAGCGCGGCGGCGGTGATGGCCGGGAGGCTGTTCCATGAGGTCGTGCCCTGGTTCCAACCCCAAAATTGGAGGTCTTCCGCGCCATACGGTTGGGCATCCACCCAAGTATTGATGCTGAATTCGGGTTTGTGCGGGTCGGTGACGACGACGTTGCGGCCCCACGCGTCGGAGGTGGCTCCGTTCGCGTCGTTGGTCGTGTCAATGTAGAAGAGGTATTTGCCCCAATTGGTGGCGGCAATGTCTACATTCACCGTGTAGGCGAAGTAGAAATAATTCGCGTCGTCGGTGATGTAGAGATCGAGCAAATCCATCGGCAGATTGCCTTGGGGGGCATCTGCCGGATCGCTGGCGATGGGCGGGCCGTATTCGTCGTCCACGATCCCGTCCACGACAGGGGAGGCGAGGACCGCGTTGGTTTTGCTCTCGTAAGCGGCGAGGGCCTCTGGTGAATCAAACGCCCGCGCAAGGGGGGTGAGCGCGGGCGTGAGATAAATCAGGGGGATGCCTGCAAAGACAAGCAAAATGAGAAGCGAGGTGATGACTTTGCGTCTGTTCATTTTTTTTACTCCTGGGCAAAGTGAAATGAAAATAGAAAAGAATGGAGCCTCACAGATTGGAATCAGGTGGGTGATCCCCTGCGAAGCAGTATTTTGAGAGGTACCTTTGAGATTGTATCCATCGAATGTCCCACTTTCAAGTAGATAGTTCCAAACGCAATCAAACTGCTCCAGGCCAGAAGAGAGCCTTCGAAAAAAAAGATGCGTGGGCGATGTACATCGCCCACGCATCTTTTTTTTCGGAATATAAAAAACTATTCCCCAAACTTAATCCCCTGCGCCAACGGCAATTGCCGCGACCAGTTGAGAGTGTTGGTCTGACGGCGCATGTACTGGCGCCAGGAGTCGGAGCCGGACTCGCGCCCGCCCCCGGTCTCTTTTTCGCCGCCGAACGCGCCGCCGATCTCCGCGCCGGAGGTGCCGATGTTGACGTTGGCGATGCCGCAATCGGAGCCACCTGCGGACAGGAATTGTTCCGCCTTCCGCATACTGTCGGTGAAGATGGCGCTGGACAAGCCTTGGGGGACCCCGTTATGAATGGCAATGGCGTCCTCGAGGGTGTCGTATTCCATCAGGTACAGCACGGGGGCGAAGGTTTCTTGTTTAACGATGTCCGTTTGGGCGGGCATTTTGATGATCGTCGGTTCGACAAAGTTCGGGCCGAGGTCCGGGCGCATGTGGCCGCCGGAGATGATTTCGCCGCCGTCGGCTTTGGCTTTTTCGATGGCGTCGAACATTTCTTCGACGGAGGTGTTGACGACGAGCGGCCCCATGAGGGTGTTTTCGTCCATCGGATCGCCGAGACGAACCTGTTTGTAGGCGTTTTGCAGGCGGCTGGTCAGTTCGGGGGCGATGGCTTTTTGCATGATGATGCGGCGGGTGGAAGTACACCGCTGGCCTGCGGTCCCCACTGCGCCAAACAGGATTGCGCGGGTCGCCATGTCCAGATCAGCATCTTCCGCCACAATGATCCCGTTGTTCCCACCCAGTTCGAGGATCATGTGCCCGAATCGTTGGGCGACGACTTCCGCCACGCGTTTCCCTACCCCGGTCGAGCCGGTGAAGGAGACGAGGGGGATGCGGGGGTCGTGCAGGAGCAGTTCCCCGACATCTCGCCCCCCCCCGATGGTGAGGGTGAAGACGCCGTCGAGTCCGTGATCGGCCATCACTTTGTTGGCGATGGTTTGCACGGCGATGGCGCACAACGGGGTATAGGTGGAGGGTTTCCAGATGACGGTGTCCCCACACACGGCGGCGAGGGCGGAGTTCCACGCCCAGACGGCGACGGGGAAGTTGAAGGAGGTGATCAACCCGATGATGCCGAGCGGGATCCATTGTTCGTACATCCGGTGTTGCGGGCGTTCGGACTGCATGGTGAGACCGTAGAGTTGGCGGGAGAGGCCGACCGCAAAATCGCAGATGTCGATCATTTCTTGCACTTCGCCGTGGCCTTCGGCGCGGATTTTGCCCATTTCGAGGGTGACAAGGTCGCCGAGCGGTTCTTTGTATTCGCGGAGGGCGTCGGCGAGGTCACGGACGACCTGCCCGCGCAAGGGGGCGGGGACGTTGCGCCAGGTGAGGAAGGTGTCCTGTGCTCTGTCAGAGACGATTTTGTAGGTGTCCCCGGTGGCCTGGATGACGGAGGCGATGCGCTCGCCGGTGGAGGGGTTGTAGGATACGAGTTCTTTGCCTTTCGGGTCGGTGATCCAGCCGTTGGGGCCGGTACATGCGCCGGGGTTCACGTCCTGGAGGCCGAGTTTGGTGAGTAGGGATTTCATGGGGGAGTGCTCCTGAAGGGGGTATGGTTGGGTATTGCGTGTTGCGTATTCGGTATTGTAAAGGGGAGAAAATACGAAATACGAGATACGCAATAGGGCTATTATAGCGTGAGTTTTGGGAGATTGGCGGGTTCGGATTTTGGGATTTGGGCAACGCGGCAGGCACAAAAAAAGCCTTGCGGTGAGGCAAGGCTTGGTTGAGGGGGTCCTTCGTGATTACTCCACAGGGGGTTAACCGCCTGCTGGGGGTTCGATTTCCGGCGGTGCGGCAGGTTTTTTAGCTTCGACGAGATAGCCCCAGTTTTGCAAATCGTTGGTGACGACGCCGTTGGTTTTGACGGTCACAATGATCGCACAGGCGACTTGCAGGAGGTCGAGCAGACGTTGGGCGGCGGCACTGCGCCCCATGACGTTGACTTCGCGGGTGTTACGCCCTGTTTCCCGTGCCACGAGCGCGGTCTGGATGGCGGTGTTGAGGGGTTGCAGGGTGGCTAACGCGGGGATGGTGAGTTGATCCACGACGGGTAAGGCGGCTTCTTTGGTGACATACGCTTTGAGAAACGTAATCCACGCAGATTGGGTGCGTGGTTTGCGGACGGTGACGCCTTTGCCGCTTACGACGGTTTCCAGTCCCCAATTTTCCAGTTGGGCGAGGTTGGCGTAGTATTTGGCTTTGAGTTGGTGGATGGCGATTTCGAGGAGGGGTTGGGCAGTGGCGTATTTCTGGCGCAGGGTTTCGGCGGCGATGGCGCGGGCGGCTTCGCCTCCCCCGGCGGAGGTGGCGGCGGTTTGGGCGTTGGTCAGGGCGGTTTGCATCATCACCAGGGGGATGTCTTTCAATTGTTGTGGGGCGGTGAGACTGCTTTCGTAGGCGACGTAGGCCGCGCCGAGGGCGAGGATGTTCGGGTCGTGCAGGGGCCATTTGACGCTGAGGTCGCTTTTGGTGTCGAGTTTGATGTTTAACATGGAAGCCTCCTAAAATATGAAGTTTTGAATTGGAAAGCGCCTGGGGGTTCCCCCCATGAGCGCGAAATCCCGAAAGGGTTTAAAAAGGGGAGATAACTTTGCAAAGGGAGGAGTTCGATAGAATCGGCGTCGAATCACCATACACGAGGTGGGATTCGATGGAATCGAGGGCGAAGCGCGGTGCGCGGGATGGGATTCGATGGAATCGGGGCAGATGCACGGTGCGCGGGGGCAGATTCTATGGAATCGAGGGGGTTGCGCCGTGCGCGGGAGGGGATTCTATCGAATCAAGGCTGATTCAAGATGCTCAGGGTGCGTTTCGATAGAATCGAGGTGTCTGCAAGAATTTCAGATTGGGTTCGTGAGAAAGATGGAAATGGAGAGGGTGTTCCCCCGTGGAAAGACAGGCGACTTGGGGGTTGTACGCCGCGCGCAGGTTCTGCGCGCGGGTTGGCTCAAGAGCCTGGGTTCTGACAGCCAGGGTCGCTTGCGAAGACCCTCTGGTTAGGCAAGCGGCGGGGCTGGAGTCAGGGTTGGGTTGTAAAGGTGCGAGGAAACTGTATTGCTTAATTTATTCACCTACTTTTACTGAAACATCGAAATCCGTGTCATCCCCAGCAGTAAGTTCAGCAATTGCAGGAAATACCCTTTCTTTAAGAATACCTATCTCAAGACTACCTGTCGAGAAAACTTCATTTGGTAACTTTTTAACTTTAAAGATCTTTTTTATTGGTTCAGATAACTCACTTATGGTTTCTTGGGTAACAGCTAATCCAATTTCATCTGCTTCTTTCCGAAGATTAATCGCATTTCTCATAATCTCAATTTCAAGTTTTGAATTTTCCAAGTCTAATCTGCGTACTTCGGCTCTTGCTTTTTTCTTTTCTGTTCCCCAAAATTGAAATGTTCCGATAATTATTTTTAACAGCTCCGCAACTCCAAAATCAATCTTAATTTGGACATCACCAGGTGAGCCAAATTTTATTGAGGATAATATAGGAGATGCAAGTTTGATACTTGAATTCATTACTTCATTTAGAGAATATATAAGGGCACTAATAGAATCTATTAATTCGTTAGTTTTTCCCAAAACTCTATATATATTATCCCAACTAATTTCTTCCTCAGTCTCTCTGGAAATTTTCAAAATCCCTGTTAATCTTTGATTTTCAATATCTTTATCTGTAAGTTCATATTTGGCAATAAACTCAAAAGCCCGAACACCTAATCGGGTTGTATTATCTTCTTGATGCTTTTTCCAAACTGCTATCACTGGTATATTTTGATAGCCATCCAGTTTTACCCATATTTGTGCGTTTTTCGCAATGGGGAATTTTTTCTGTGTTTGAATGGCAAATCCAACTATTGATCGATCTAAAATTATGGCCTTCACCCATTCTTTCTCATCAACCGAAATTTCGATTGGTCGGTCAATAGCTTCACGCGAATATAACCTGCGATCTGCGGCCATTTGTAGCTTACCAAGTGACTGAAAAACATCAAACTTATTGATTGGGATATAGCTCTGAAATCCATTGTGTAATAATTTTCCATAATGACCGTAAGTACGCACCTGTATAGTTTTCCGGCCCTGAGTAATCAAATATTCATTAATCTGTTCCATTGAAACTTTTCCCCGCATCTTCAAGTAGTATTCATATCCTTTTAGAGCATCTACAAATTCAGCAGCCATAATTATCCTTGATATGTTATTTATTCCCCCGCTTAACACTCTTGATCAACTGCGAGGAAATCCACCTGGGTTATGAGCGACAGGTTAACTTTATACGATCATTTGCGAAAAGGCAAGCGATTAGCGCTCCTGACCTTCCCCCTGCTTCTCCGCCAGAACACACATCCCCGTCCGCTGGTTGATCTTCGTCGTCGTGTACCTTGCCCGCACAAACCCTGCCGCCTCCAACATCGCCACCACCTCCTCACCCGTGTACAACCGAAAATTGCCCACCTGCGTAAACTTCTCCTTCAACAAGGCCTCTTTGGAAGTCAAATAAAACCCAATCCGCCCGCCGGGTTGCAGGACACGGCGCAATTCGGTCAAACACGCATGTGGGTCTTCCAGAAAATAAAACACGCTGATCCCCAGAATCTTGTTACAGGTATTCGATGGAAGCGGAACCGCGCACATATCCCCGATAGCAAGGAACACGCGCCCCTCGCGGAGTCCTTGCCCATTCCTTTTCCGGGCTTGCGCGGCCATCTCCCTGGAAAAATCCACCCCGAACACCTTTCCGTGCCCCACCTGTTTCGCCAATTTCTGAATAGTCACCCCCGGCCCAAACCCGGTCTCCAACACCACATCCCCCGCCTCCACCCGAAGATTCGCCAGCACAAAATCATTCGCCGCTTCATTGCGGCGGCTTTCCAACCACCCCACCACCTGCCCCAACCACCCTGTCGGTTGGCGGAATTGGTTGGGGAAAAAACGACTGAGTTTTGAGTAAATTTCCATAAAGAATGTCCAATGGTAACTCCTCAGCCAGAGTAAAGATTAGCCCGAAAAAAAGGGTAAAAGGGGGATGTACATCCCCCTTTTACCCTTTTTTTCGGGGAGTTTCCTCTCTAAGCCTGAGCAGTTACGTCCAATGTTTGCAGAATTGTGCATATCATACAGATTTTCCCCGGATTAATCAAACGCAAAAGCCACCGCCCCTATCTTGTCCCCTCTTATCAGTTGTGAGATACTACCTCCATCCTCTCACGCACCCAGGAACGGCGTTCTTCCAATGAGAACCCGGATCAACCAGTGCTCAATGACAGGGCATGGTTCCCGCAGAGCGATGATCCTGACGAAGAACGCCGTTCCTTCAAGCATAAAAACCATCCACCGGAGAAACCCTTGTCCGACACCATCCGCAACAAACGCCTCGGCATCCTCACCAGCGGCGGCGACGCCCAAGGCATGAACGCCGCCGTCCGCGCCGTCGTCCGCACCGCCCTCGAAATGGGCCTGCAACCCTACGCCATCTACGAAGGCTATCGGGGCATGGTCGAAGGCGGCAGTATGATCCGCAAAATGGATTGGGACGCCGTCGGAGGCATCCTCCATCAAGGCGGAACCGTCATCGGCACCGCCCGTTGTAAAGAATTCATGACCCGCGCAGGCCGCCTCCGCGCCGCCCACAACCTCGTCATGAACGGCATCGACAACCTCGTCATCATCGGCGGCGATGGCAGTCTCACCGGCGCCAACATCTTCCGCGAAGAATGGACCAGCCTGCTCAAAGAACTCGTCGAAACCGAGCAAACCTCCCAAGACATCATCGAACGCCATCCTGACCTCACCATCGTCGGCATGGTCGGCTCCATCGACAACGACATGTGCGGCACCGACATGACCATCGGCGCGGACACCGCCCTGCACCGGATCGTGTCCGCGGTGGACATGATCTCCAGCACCGCCGCCAGTCACCAGCGCAGTTTCGTCGTCGAAGTGATGGGCCGCCGATGTGGATACCTCGCCCTCATGGCCGCCCTCTCCACCGGAGCGGACTGGGTCCTGATCCCCGAAAGCCCCCCCAACCTCGACAATTGGGAAGACAAAATGTGTGCGGTTCTGCGCGCAGGCCGCGAAGCCGGACGCCGGGACAGCATCGTCCTCGTCGCCGAAGGGGCGATTGATCGCCGCGGCAACCCCATCAGCTCCGAATACGTCAAAAAAATCCTCGAAGAAAAACTCGGCGAAGACACCCGCGTCACCATCCTCGGGCACGTCCAGCGCGGGGGTTCGCCCACCGCGTTCGACCGCAACCTCAGCACCCTGTTCGGTCACGAAGCGGTCAAAGCGATTGCCTCCGGCGAGATTCGCGGGCAGGCGTGGATGGTCGGGTTACGCGGCAATCGCATCACACGTTTACCATTAATGGGCTGTGTAAACGACACGGTCGCCGTAAACCAGGCCATCAAATCCCAACAATTCGATCAAGCCATGCAGATGCGCGGGGGGAGCTTTAGCGAATCATTTCGCATTGTGCGGACGTTGGTCCGTGCCCTGCCCCATCCGCCCCAACCCGGTCAGCGTCGCCTGCGCCTGGCGGTGATGCACGCGGGGGGACCAGCACCCGGCATGAACACCGCCGTCCGCGCGGCCGTTCGCATCGGCGTGGATAAAGGGCATATCCTGCTGGGCATCCGAAATGGGTTCGAGGGCTTCATTGCCGGAGATATTCGCGAAATGGATTGGATGTCCGTAAACGGCATGGCGCCCAAGGGAGGGGCAGACCTCGGCACCAATCGTAAAATTCCCGCCAGCGGTGAGTTTTACGCCATTGCGCGGAATATCGAAAAATATGAAATACAAGGTTTGTTGATCATCGGGGGCTGGGCGGCCTATCAGGCGGCGCACGCGATGTTCAGTCAGCGTCACCTCTTCCCGGCGTTCAACATCCCGATCATTTGTCTGCCCGCGACCATCGACAACGACCTCCCAGGCTCGGATTTGAGCATCGGCGCGGACACCGCCCTCAACAACATCATCGAAGCAGTGGACAAGATCAAACAATCCGCCGTCGCGTCCCGGCGTTGTTTCGTGGTCGAAGTGATGGGAGACGAGTGCGGGTATCTCGCCCTGATGAGCGGGTTGGCGACCGGGGCCGAACGGGTGTACCTGCCCGAAGAGGGTGTGACCCTCAACGATTTGAAGAAAGACCTCGACAATCTGATGTCCGGTTTCCGGCAAGGGAAACGCCTGGGGTTGATGATCCGCAATGAGAGGGTAAATCAATTTTATACAACCGATTTTATGGCGGCGATGTTTGAAGAAGAGGGACGTAACCTCTTTGACGTGCGCACGGCGATCCTGGGCCACCTCCAACAGGGCGGCGACCCCACACCGTTTGACCGCATCCAGGCCACGCGCATGGCCGCGCGTTGCGTCGATTACCTGATCCAGGAAGCGGAAAACGCCACCCCCGGCGGGCATTATATCGGGATGCAATCCGGCAAAATCGTCTTCACACCGTTAGACGACCTGCCGCGGATGATCGAAAAAGATCGCAAACGCCCCAAGAATCAATGGTGGATGGAGCTCCGTCCCATCGCCCGCGCCCTGGCGCGCCCCGGCCCTACGACGCAGATGTATGAGGGATAATCATGAAATTCATTACCCGATCACTCGCCTTTCTCGCGGCCTTTTTGTTTATCTTCCTCCTGCCCCTTTCTCTCCTATCGTTCAATGTGGGTCGGGTCGTCTTCAACCGCCCTCTGCTCAAAACCGTCTTGACTGACGCGGTCGTTGACTCTCAACTGATTCCCAGCGCCCTGGCCTGGTTTTCCGAAGAAGTCTCCGCCGGACTCCCGCTTGCAGAAGCCGCGCAGGATGATCTGTCCGCGGTCCTGGTGTCCCTGACCCAAGAGGGGTGGCAAGCCATTCGCGGGGAAGTGCTCTCGGACGATATTCTGGCCGGATGGGTGTCCTCATCGGTGGATGGGTTTTACGACTGGATTGATTCAGACGAACCGGTTCCCCATTTCGTGCTGGATATGCAATCGTTCAAAGCGCGGATCAACTCCGATTTCGGTTTTCGCGCTTTGGAAATTGCGTATAACGCCCTTCCCGTGTGCGAAGATGCCCGCATTGAAGAATTCAAAACCATGCTGGAAGCGGCGATCCCCGGCAGTAACGTGTATTATCCCCCCTGCCAGTTCCCCGAACTCTACCAAAACGATCAACTGACCGATTACTTAGATTCGCTCCTCGAAGTCGTCAACGTCATTCCCGATACGTTTGAAATCACCCCGGCAAATGGGGCAGAGACTCAAAATCAATCCGTGGAAGGGTGGGCGCAAATCAAAACGACTTTACGCTTGCTTCGATCGCTGTATTGGGTGGGCCTGGTGACCTCGTTTCTGCTTCTGATCTTGATCGCTGTTTTTGCCGTGCGTTCCATCCGCAGTCTGGCCCGGTGGGAAGGGATTCCCCTCGCCCTAGCCGGGATTGGTGGCGTCATTCTTTCCTGGGTTCCGAACGTTTTCCTAACCGGATTTCTAGTCAGCGGTCCTTTGCAAGAGGTCTCTCCTCTGTTGCGGGATGAAATTCTGCAAGTGATCTCCCGTTTGATGGAAGAAATCTTTTCCCCGATGATGCTCCAGGCGCTGGTCGTTTTGCTGATCGGTGGGTTCATCATCGTCTTCGTCGGCGGAATGATGGGGAAACAGAAACCCGTCAAAAAATCGCGGGATGCCGTGCAATCGTAGAAATTCAGTAAAGCACAATTTGGTAGTGACGACTTCAGTCGTTAGGGGCGACGATTGAAATCATCACAAAAGCCCGATGTGATCTACTGAAATTGGTAAAAATGAGGCGCGGCCTCTTTTTTCGGGTATAATCGAATTAACTCGGGGATGACAGGCTTCGACGGGAGAGGGAGTTCCCGAATTGCGAGCCAAGAGGCACCGACCTTGTAAAATCAGTGCAAAAAATTAAGTGCCAATCGCACTAACACCTACGCTGCTCTTCCTCTCGCCGCCTAAGCTTGAGAAAGAAACAGTCTGACCTCTAACGAGGTCACGTTCGTCCACCACCGTTCACTGGCCGGGGGTGGACGGGCGAACCAAATGTCAGTGTGCCACACAGTGACTCCGCTATCTGTGTGAAAGAGGAACTTTCGGGTTCCAGTGGATGGTCAGATACACCTTTGGTCTGCTGTAGGTCTTCTGACGACAATTACACCGGACTATGCTCGTAGACATTCGCGGGGCCAATCTTTCGGACGGCGGTTCAATTCCGCCCATCTCCACCACTTATCTTGGCAAATTCACCAGTTAGTAGTATCGTTTGAATACTCTAACTGGTGGATTTGTTTATGGCAACAATTTCTTTAATTTGCAGTGGTTGTGGCAAAGAATTTGAAAAATCGGCTCATGAATATTATCGTTGTGTCCGTAATGGTCAAATTAATCATTTTTGTTCCCTTGCTTGTTTTGGAAAATACGGAGTGAAAGTAGCTCATTTACTTACAGCCCCCAATTATGAAATCAAACATCATGCTGGAAATCGTCGAGATAGCCTGACACCTTTTCGATATTTCCATAAAAACATTCGCGGAAGGGCAGAAAAAGTAAGCCGAAAGCAATACGACATAACAGTTGATGAACTTTATGCGTTATGGAGACAACAACAAGGGATATGTCCATTTACGGGATGGAAAATGAATTTGCCAACAAGTACCGCTGGTTTTATTCAGAAACGGCATCCCAAAAATGCAAGTCTTGATCGCATTAACCCAAATGAAGGATACGTTAGGGGCAATCTTCGTTTTATATGTTTGATTGCAAATGCGGCAAAACTAGAATACGATGACGATACGCTTATCGAATTTTGTAATGCAGTGGTACAAAATCAACTTTAGTCCTTGTTACGATTTTAACAAAACCAACCCTTTCAAATACGCCCCCTCAGGAAAATTCAACGCCACCGGATGATCCGCCCCCTGACTCATGCGTCCGAGCACCTGCGCCTCCACGTTGGCATCCAATGCCGCGCCAGCCACAATCTTCTCGAAGAAGTCCGCGCTGACCCCACCCGAACACGAATAGGTAAATAACAACCCACCTAGCCGGAGCAATTTAAACGCCAGCAGATTAATATCCTTGTATCCCCGCGCCGCGCGCTCGGCCTGGGAGGCCGTGGCCGCAAATTTGGGGGGATCGAGAATGATCAGGTCGAACGAACGTGCCCGGTCGCGCAGGGTACGTAATTCCCGAAACACATCGCCCTCAATCCATTCCGCTTTTTCGGCGGGAAGATCATTCATCGCGACGTTTTCTTTCGCCAAGGCCAACGCGTCTGCGGATGAATCTATCGAAACGACCGAGGTCGCTCCCCCTGCTAGTGCATACACGGTAAATGCGCCGGTATATGAAAAACAATTCAATACGTCCCGCCCAGCCGCCTTTTCCCGGACAACCTGCCGGTTCGCACGCTGATCGAGATAAAAACCCGTCTTATGCCCGTGGAAAATATCCACCCCAAAGCGCAGACCGTTTTCGGAGATGTCCACGCGGGCGGGCGGAAGGTCGCCGGAGACTGGTCCCACGCGGGGGGGGAGTCCCTCCAGCTCTCGCACGTCCACGTCGGAGCGTTCAAACACGCGCGTGACCCCCGGCAGTTCAGCGAGGAGGGAGGTGATCGTGTCCCGCCAGAATTCCGTCCCCCAAGAGAGGTACTGGACCACGACCGTGTCGGCGTACCGATCCACGATCAAGCCGGGGAGACCGTCGGATTCCCCATGCACGAGCCGGTACGCCCCGTTGGGGGAGGGTTCGACCCACCCCTGGCGGGCCTGGATCGCGCGCCCGATCCGGGCACGGAAGAAGTCGGGGTTTACGATCTCGTGAGGGTTCCACGTCCAAACGCGGGCGCGGATCGAGGATTGGGGGCTGTACGCGGCCTGGGCTAGAATTTCTCCGTCGGCGGTGCTTACGCGGAGGGTTTCCCCCGGCTGGGGGTCGCCTTCCACGCGGGCAATGGCCCCGGAAAAAATCCAGGGATGACGGTGATGGAGCGATTTTTCGCGTCCGGGTTTGAGGTGGAGGAGAGGGAGAGACATGGGCGTTCCTGTATATTCCTACGAGTTCCGGTTCCTGGAATTCTGTGGAACTCGTAGGAAATCAGGAAGACTCGGAATGGTTAAGCGGTTTTGCCGTCTAAAATCCCCAAGTCGTGTCCGGCTTTTTCGACGACGTTCATGGCGTATTCGATTTCGTCGTATTCGTGGGCGGCAGTGACGGTGGCCCGGAGACGCGCCAACCCTTGGGGGACGGCGGGGGAAACGACGGGGAGCACAAACACGTCCTGGCGTTGGGCTTGTTGGGTCATGGCAAAGGCGGTTTCATCATCCCCGAGCAGGACGGGAACGATGGCGGTTTCGGTTTGCATGGTGTCGAAGCCGCGTTCTTTGAGGCCGTTGATGAATTGGTGGGTGTTGGCGTTGAGTTTTTGCACGCGCCAGGGTTCATCGAGGATGACTTTGAACGCTTCGTTGGCGGCGGCGGCCTGCGCGGGGGGCAGAGCGGCAGAGAAAATGTACGCGCGGCTGGCATGGCGCAAGAAGGTCATGATGTCTTTTTTGCCTGCTACGTATCCGCCCACCGAGGGGATGGTTTTGCTGAGCGTGCCCATTTTGATGTCAATTACGCCGGGCATCCCAAAATGCTCTTCGATGCCGCGCCCGGTTTCGCCGAGCACGCCCACGGAATGAGCTTCGTCAATCATCAACCACGCCTGGTATTTGCGGCAGAGTTCGACGACTTTGGGGAAGTCGATGATGTCGCCATCCATGCTGAAGACGGAGTCGGCGACGACGAGTTTGCCTGCGTCGGCGGGGAGTTCTTTTAGGCGGTGTTCGAGCGCTTCCATGTCGTTGTGTTTGAAGCGGACGAACTTGGCCCCGGACATCAAACAGCCGTCCACGATGCTGGCGTGGTTGAGTTTGTCGGAGATGACATAGTCGCCGCGCCCGAGCAGGGTGGAGATCACCGTCAGGTTGGTGGCGTACCCGGATGAGTAGGTGACGGCGGCTTCGGCTCCCCGGAAATGGGCGATGGTTTCTTCCAATTCCTCGTGGATGGGCAATGATCCTGCCAGGGTGCGGACGCCGTGTGTGCCTGTGCCGTATCTTTCGACGGCGTCCATGGCGGCTTTGTTGATCCGGGGGTGACCGATCAAGCCGAGGTAACTGTACGAGGCGTACATCCCCATTTCCCGTCCGTGGACGAGGACCCGGCCCCCGCCGCGCATTTCGGAGACAGGTTGGTTG
>WBZL01001361.1_pt1 | contig 25815 bp, 17 predicted proteins | sample 5204291 | NCBI WGS metagenome assembly WBZL01 (sample SAMN12344345, study PRJNA552823) | activated sludge metagenome | biome: Activated sludge suspended growth; feature: Nitrification reactor; material: Wastewater; isolation source: activated sludge from nitrification reactor of wastewater...
AACTGGAAGGAGGCCGCCGTGGCCCCACCGGCCGAGGCCAAGGTCGACAGCGAGATCGTCGCGCGGCTGTTCGTCAAGCTGCGCGAGCTCTACGCCAAGGACGGCGGCACGCTGCCCGAGCCGGTGGCCGCACTCGCCTGGCCTTACCTCAACGCCAACGTCCCCAGCCCCGCCGAGTTGCTGCGCGAGATCTCCGGCAAGGCCCTCTCCGACGTGCTGGCGCCGCCCGACCCCAAGGACCCCAAGGCGCCGCCCAAGGTGCTGGTCAAGGCCGGAGAACAGGTGGCGGGCTTCGGCCTGCTGCGCGACGACGGCAGCACCAGCTGCGGCAACTGGTTGTACTCGGGCTGCTGGAGCCAGGCCGGCAACCTCACCGCGCGCCGCGACACGTCCGATCCCACCGGTCTGGGCGTGTACCCCAACTGGGGCTACTCGTGGCCGGCCAACCGCCGCATCCTGTACAACCGCGCGTCGGCCGACAAGGACGGCAAGCCCTGGGATCCGTCGCGCAAGTACATCGCCTGGGACGGCAGCAAGTGGGGCGGCGCGGACGTGCCCGACATGGCCCCGGGTGCCGCACCCGAGCAGGGCGTGGGCGCCTTCATCATGACGCCCGAGGGCGTGGCCCGCCTGCACGCGGTGGGCATGAACGAGGGACCGTTCCCCGAGCACTACGAGCCCTTCGAGACGCCCGTCGGCGTGAACCTGATGTGCCCGAGCAATCCCAAGGCCGTCAGCAACCCCGCCGCCCGTGTCTACAAGGGCGACCTCGAGGCCTTCGGCAAGAAGGAGGAGTTCCCCTACGCGGCGACGACCTACCGCCTCACCGAGCACCAGCACTTCTGGACCAAGCACTCGCGCAGCAATGCCATCGTGCAGCCCGCGCCCTTCGTCGAGATCGGCGAGGAGCTGGCCAAGGAAAAGGGCATCCGGCAAGGCGACCAGGTCAAGGTGCGCTCCAACCGCGGCGAAGTGATCGCCGCCTGCGTCGTCACCAAGCGCATCAAGGCACTGGACGTCGACGGCAAGAAGGTGCACACGGTGGGCATCCCCATCCACTGGGGCTTCAAGGGGGTCACGCAGAACGGCTACCTGGCCAATGCCCTGACACCGTTCGTCGGCGACGCCAACTCGCAGACGCCGGAGTTCAAGGCCTTCCTCGTCAACCTCGAGAAGGCATAAGGAGCACGCCATGGCCAGTCTGCAATCCCAGGACGTCGTGGCTCGCTCGGCCACGACCACCCCGCCGCCCCAGGTGCGCAACGCCGTGCCGCAGGTCGCCAAGCTCATCGACGAGTCCAAGTGCATCGGCTGCAAGGCCTGCCAGGTGGCTTGCATGAACTGGAACGACCTGCGCGACGAGGTGGGCACCAACATCGGCGTGTACGACAACCCCACCAACCTGACGCCGTCGAGCTGGACGGTGATGCGCTTCTTCGAGGTCGAGCCCCGGGCCGGCCACCTGGAGTGGTTGATCCGCAAGGACGGCTGCATGCACTGCGACGACCCGGGCTGTCTGAAGGCCTGCCCGTCGCCGGGGGCGATCGTCAAGCATGCCAACGGCATCGTCGACTTCATCAGCGAGCACTGCATCGGCTGCGGCTACTGCGTCAAGGGTTGCCCCTTCGACGTGCCGCGCATCAGCGAGAAGGACAACAAGGCCTACAAGTGCACGCTGTGCTCGGACCGCGTCGCCGTGGGCCTGGAGCCGGCCTGCGTGAAGACCTGTCCCACCGGCGCCATCGGCTTCGGCACCAAGGACGACATGGTGGCCTACGGCAACAAGCGCGCCGCCGAGCTCAAGGAGCGCGGCTTCCAGAACGCCGGCCTGTACAACCCGGCAGGTGTCGGCGGCACGCACGTGATGTACGTGCTCAAGCATGCCGACCAGCCTCAGCTCGAGGGGCTGCCCGCCGACGCCGCCATCAGCCCGGCGGTGTCGCTGTGGAAGGGCATCGCCAAGCCGCTGGCGCTGGCCGGCATGGTGGGCGCGGTGCTGGCCGGCTTCCTGCACTACATGAAGGTCGGTCCGGTCGAGGAAGTGAAGGAGGACGCATGATCCGCTTGATCCAACGCTACAACGACCGCGAGCGACTGAACCACTGGGTGGTCGCGCTGCTGTTCGTGCTGGCCGCCATGTCGGGGCTGGCGTTCTTCCATCCGTCCCTGTTCTTCTTCAGTCACCTGTTCGGCGGCGGCTCGTGGGCGCGCATCCTGCACCCCTTCATCGGGGTGCTGATGGCCTTGTCCTTCGTCGGTCTGTTCGTGCGCTTCGCGGGCGACAACCGCATGACCGACGCAGATCGCGAGTGGGCGCGGCACATGGGCCGCATGATCCGCGGCCAGCACGACGGACTGCCGCCGGTGGGCAAGTACAACGCCGGCCAGAAGCGCGTCTTCTGGGCCACTGCGTTGTGCCTGCTGGTGCTGGTGGTGACCGGGCTGATGTTCTGGCGGCCCTGGTTCTCGCCCTACGTGCCGGTGGGCGTGCAGCGCGTCGCGGTGCTGCTGCACGCCGTCGCGGCCTTCGGTCTGGTGCTGTCGATCGTCGTGCACGTCTATGCCGCGATCTGGATCAAGGGCTCGGTGCGGGCGATGACGCGCGGCACGGTGACCGACGGCTGGGCGCGCCGGCATCACCCGCTGTGGCATCGCCAGATGACGCAGGGCAAGTGAGGCGCGGCGGCGCCAGCGCGATGGGACGGCAACGGAGGGCCAGCGCCCGATGACGACGACGGTACGGGTGCTGCCCGCCGAAGAGATCGCCGCCCGTGCCGGCGGCAGCACGACCCACCTGCGCTGGCCCGACCGGGCCAGCCTGTTCGCCGAGCGCCAGATGCGCCTGCAGCAGTTGGCGGCCGGTCATCCGATGGCCGAGTTCCTGCGGTTCGCCGCTGCGCTTTGTGCGGCCCAGCAGGCTGAGTTGCAGCAGCTCCCCGAGCCGCCGCTGCCTGACGACGCCGCGCTGGCACGTGCCGCGCACGACGGTGTGCCGCCGCTGCCGGCTGCCGTCTGGCCGCGCGACGCCGCCTGGCGCGCGGTGCTGCGCAACCTGACGAACCGGCTGCGTGCCGAGGCGCCGGCCGGCGTGCGCGATGCCCTCGACGCACTCGACGCGATGGACGACGCCGCGCTCGAGCGCCAAGCCGACGCACTGCTGTCGCAGGACTTGAAGGACCTGGACCTGGCGACGGCACCCCTGGTCGGCGCCGCGCTGCAGGTGTGGTGGGTGCAGCTGGTTGCGGCGGTCCGGGCCCGGCACGACGCAGACCACGACACCCGGAGCGGGCACAGCCCAGCACCCTTCGGCCGCATCGACGATCCAGCGGCCTGTCCCTGCTGCGGCAGCCGCCCCACCGCCAGCGTCACCGTGGCCACCGGCGAGAGCACCGGTCAGCGCTACCTGCATTGCAGCCTGTGCAACACGCAGTGGTACCTCGAGCGCATCCAGTGCGCGCATTGCGGCAGCACCGAAGGCATCGCCTACCAGTCTCTGGACATCGCCGGCGGCGGCGCGGCCAGCGCGTCGTCGGCCTCTGCCATGCCGACCCGCGCCACGCAGGCCGCGATCCAGGCCGAAACCTGCGACCGCTGCGGCCGCTATCTGAAGATCATGCATCGCGACCGTGACCCCTTCGTCGAGCCCGTGGCCGACGACCTGGCCAGCCTGACGCTCGACCTGTTGGTATCCGACACCGGCGCGGTGCGTCACGGCGTGAACCTGTTGCTGCTGTTCGGCACCGACGAGGCCACGGCGGCGACACCGCCCGAAGACGGCTGATGAGCCGGCCCCCCGAATCCGTCGTCGACGGTTCCAGGGCCAGCCCGAAGGACCTGCCCGCCGTCGACCGTCTGCTTCAACGCCAGGGCTCGATCGCACTGGTCGCCGAGCATGGTCACACCCTCGTCGTGACCGAGGCTCGTGCGCTGCTCGAGGAGTTGCGTGGACGCACGCGTGCCGGGGCGCTGACCGAGCTCGATCTGCAGCCCGCGCGACTGGACGAGGCGCTGGCCCGCCGTGTGCAGACGCGTCTGGCACCACGGCTGCAGCGCGTGCTCAACCTCAGCGGTACCGTCATCCATACCAACCTGGGACGCGCGCTGCTGGCCGATGCCGCGCTGCGGCACCTGATGGCGACGATGGCCGGCCCCAACAACCTCGAATACGAACTCGACAGCGGCGGCCGCGGTGACCGCGACCACATCGTCGAGGAACTGCTGTGCACGCTCACCGGTGCCGAGGCGGCGACGGTGGTCAACAACAACGCCGCCGCGGTGCTGCTGACGATCGCAGCGCTGGCCTCGGCGCATGCGGGCGGACGCGAGGTGATCGTCTCGCGCGGCGAACTGGTCGAGATCGGCGGCGCGTTCCGCATGCCCGACGTGATGGCCAGCGCCGGAGCCACGCTGGTCGAGGTGGGCACCACCAACCGCACCCACGCGCACGACTACGAGCGCGCCATGGGCCCGGCCACCGCGCTGCTGATGAAGGTGCACACCAGCAACTACGCGGTGCAGGGCTTCACCGCGGCGGTGGACGAAGCCGAGATCGCGCGCATCGCCCACGCGCGCGGCCTGCCGATGGCCACCGACCTGGGCAGCGGCGCGCTGATCGACCTGGCCGCCCACGGTCTGCCGCACGAGCCGACGCCGCAGGAGAAGCTGGCCGCCGGCTGCGACGTCGTGACCTTCAGCGGCGACAAGCTGCTGGGCGGCCCGCAGGCCGGACTGATCGTCGGCACCCACGCTGCGATCGGTCGGATCCGCAAGTTCCCGATGAAGCGCGCACTGCGCATGAGCAAGCTGCCCCTGGCGGCGCTGGAGGCCACGCTGCGCCTGTACCTGCGGCCCGAGCGGCTGGTGCACGACCTGCCCACGCTGCGCCTGCTGACGCGGCCCGCGGCGGCCATCCGCACGCTGGCCGCACAGTTGCAGCCGGCGGTGACGGCGGCGGTGGCGCCGCGCTTCGACGTCGAGGTGGTGGCATTGCAGGGGCAGATCGGCTCGGGCTCGCTGCCGGTGGACCGCTTGCCGTCGGCCGGCCTGGCGCTGGAGCCGGTGCAGCGCAAGGGCGTGGGGCGCGCACTCGACGGCCTGGCCGCCGTGCTGCGCAGCCTGCCACTGCCGGTGATCGGCCGCATCGCCGACGACCGCCTGCTGCTCGACCTGCGCTGCCTCGAAGAGCCCGCATCGTTGCTCGAGCAGCTGCCGACGCTGCGCGAGCGGCTGGCCTGAGGCAACGGAAGGCCACGATGATCATCGGCACCGCCGGCCACATCGACCACGGCAAGACCACGCTGGTCAAGGCACTGACCGGCGTCGACACCGACCGCCTGCCGGAGGAGAAGCAGCGCGGCGTGTCGATCGAGCTGGGCTACGCGTTTCTCGACGCGCCCGACGACACGCGGCTGGGATTCGTCGACGTGCCCGGCCACGAGCGCCTGGTGCACACCATGCTCAGTGGCGCCACCGGCATCGACCACGCGCTGCTGCTGGTCGCCGCCGACGACGGGCCGATGCCGCAGACCCACGAGCATCTGGCGGTGCTGTCGTTGCTGGGCCTGCAGCACGCGACGGTGGTGGTGACCAAGGTCGATCGTGCAGCGCCCGAGCGGGTCGCCGACGTCGCGGCGCAGTGCGCCGCGCTGCTCGCGGCCACACCGCTGGCCGGTGCGCCGGTGCTGGCGGTGTCGGCGGCCACCGGCGAGGGTCTGGACGCCTTGCGGCAGCGCCTGTTCGCCGTCGCGGCCGTCGCGCAGCGCCACCCACGCGCCGGCGACGCCTTCCGCCTGGCCTTGGACCGCGTGTTCACGTTGGCCGGCGTGGGCACGGTGGCCACCGGCACGGTGCATGCCGGCAGCGTGGCCCTGGGTGACGAGGTGGCCATCGTGCCGGGCGACGGGCGTGCGCGCGTGCGCAGCCTGCACGCGCAGAACCGTGCCGTCGCGCTGGCCGAGGCAGGCCAGCGCTGCGCGGTGGGCCTGGCCGGCGTCGACCGCGACCAGGTGCGGCGCGGCCAGTGGCTGGTGGCACCCGGCGTGGCCCTGGCCACCTCGCGATTCGACGCCACGTTGACCTTGTGGCACGGCGAAGCCCGCGCCCTGCGTTCGGGCACGCAGGTGCACGTGCACCTGGGGGCTGCGGCCGGCATGGGCAGCGTGGCGCTGCTGGACGGCGAGTCGCTCGCGCCGGGTGCGCGGGCGCGGGCGCAGATCGTGCTGCGCGAGCCGCTCGGCGCCTGGCACGGCGACCGCGTGGTGCTGCGCGACGCATCGGCCTCGCGCACGCTGGCCGGCGGCACCGTGCTGGACCCGCTGGCGCCGGCGCGCTACCGCCGCACGCCCCAACGTCTGGCCGAACTGGATGCGATGCTGCCGGGCAGCGCAACCGATCGGCTGTGCGCGCTGCTGGTCCAGGCGCCGCACGGCGTGGACCTGCGGCGTTTTGCCGCCGCGCAGGGCGTGAACGCGGCGCCAGACCCCGGTTCCGACGCGATGCGCACCGGCGGCGCGCACGGCGACTGGGCGCTCGGTGCAGCGCAGGCCGCGGAGGCGCGCGGCAAGATCCTGGCCGACCTGCAGGCCTTTCATGCGCGCGCACCCGACGAACTGGGCCCCGATGCCGCACGGCTGCGCCGCCTGTCGCTGCCGCGCCTGCCCGATCCGTTGTGGCAGGCCTTGATCGCCGAGCTGCTGGCCACCGGGTCCGTCGCCCGGCGCGGCGCCTGCCTGCACCTGCCCGACCACGGCGTGCGCCTGTCGGCCACCGAAGAACGGCTGGCGCAGAAGGTCGCGCCGGCACTGGCCGCCTGCGGCTATGAAGGTGCCTGGGTGCGTGACCTGGCGCGCGACAGCGGCGAGTCCGAAGCGCTGATGCGCGTGACGCTGGCACGGCTGGCGCAGCGTGGCGAACTGCACCAGATCGTGCGCGACCTGTTCCTGCCGGCATCCACCGTGCACCGCCTGCTCGGCGTCGTGCGCCAGGCCGCCGCCGACGGCGAACTGACGGCCGCGCAGTTCCGCGATGCCACCGGGTTGGGACGCAAGCGCGCGATCCAGGTTCTGGAATATTTCGACCGCATCGGCGTGCTGCGCCGGGTGGGCGACGTGCACCGCGTGCGCGGCGACAGCGACCTGCTGGTCGAGGCCACCGCATGAGCGCGGTGGCGCGATGGGCGAATTCGGAGGGGCAACGATCCCGGTGGATCGGCCGGGCTTCAAACCCGGTGGGTGGCGCCATGCGTCGCTGGGTGGGTTCGACTCCCATGCCCCTCCGCCAGCGCGGTGGCGGGTTCGCCCTGGCCGGGCAGCCTGGCGGCCCCGCCTTGCATCGCGCTCGCTGCGTGCCGCCGGTCGCCCCGACCGATCCCACCGACCCGGGGTTTGCACGGTGATCATCGCCGGTTTCGATTTTCCCGACACGCTGCACTACCGGGTGGACGACCAGGTGTGGGCGCGCGTGGACGCCGACGGCCTGGTCACGGTGGGCATCACCAGCCTGGGCGTGCACTTGGCCGGCGAGGTGTACATGTGCCGCCCCAAGAGCGTGGGCGCGCAGGTGGAGCGCGGACGCGGCATCGCCGTGGTGGAGCTGGCCAAGTCCATCGTCTCTGTCAAGTCCCCGGTGACCGGCACGATTCAGGCCATCAACCCGCGGCTGGCCGCCGAGCCCGAGTGGGTGCACCTGCAACCCTATGGCGAAGGCTGGATCGCCCGGCTGCAGCCTGCCGCCCTGGCCGCCGACCTGGCCGCCTTGCTCAAGGGCGACCCAGCGCGCGAGCCGCTGCAGCGGCACGCCTGGCTGCACGGGGCCCATCGATGAAACAGCGGCGAGCCCCCGCCAGCGGCTACTTCGACGACGCGGTCGAGGGCGTGGCCATTCTGCTCTGGGCGACCGATCCGGGCGATCCGGTGCGGCTGGCCACGCCGTTCTTCCAGGCCGCAGCGGCAGCCGCGCTCGAACTGTCGGTGGAGGTGTACTTCACGGCGCGCAGCGTGCACCTGCTGGTGCCCGGGGTGGCCGAGCGCCTGCACGCGGCGCCTGGCGTCGCGCGAAGCATTCTCGACACGATGCGTGACGCCCATAGGCATGGCGTGCGCTTCTACGCCTGCAGCGATGCGCTGCAGGCCCAGGGCTTGGCGGACGTTTCATTGATCGCCGAATGCGCCGGCCACGGCGGCGCGGTGCAGTTCATGAGCCGGGCGGGCGACATGCGCTGGCGCTCCCTGGTGTTCTGATCCCTGCAGGAGCAGCCATGACACGCAGACGACCCGCCGCCGACACTGGGACCGCGTCATCGCCTGCGCCCCGGCCGAAGGCGCAAGGCACGCGGGCCGGCGCACAGGCCCGTGGCCATCGAGGCCGGGACGCCGACAGGTCGTCGCAGCCGGATGCAGGGATGGGCATCACACCAGCGACCCCGGGTGCCACGCCGCTGTGGCCTCAGTTGCAGTACACCTTGGGCGCCGAGTCCCAGCGCGGCGCGCAGATCGACAACCCCTTGTTCGCCTTGCTGCAGGCAGTGCGCGTCGGCGGCTCGATCACGGCGGCCGCCACCCGGCTGGGCCGCTCGTATCGCTTCGTGTGGGGTGCGCTGCGCGAATGGGAGGCCGTGCTGGGCGACGCGTTGATCGCCTGGGTGCAAGGCCAGCCGGGCCGCCTGACCCCGTTTGCCGAGCGCCTGCTGTGGGCCGAGCGTCGCGCCCGCGTGCGCGTGCAGCCGCAGCTCGAGGCGCTGCGGGCCGACCTGGCACGCATGCTGGCCGAGGCGCGCGACGAGCGCCAGCTGCTGCTGCGCGTCTGCGCCAGCCACGACCTGGCGCTGCCGATGCTGCAGGAGGTGGCCGGGCAGGCCGCCGAGCTGCACCTGGACCTGCAGTTCATGGGCAGCGTCGAGAGCTTGCGCGCGCTCAACGCCGGGCGCTGCCTGGTGGCCGGCTTCCACGTGCCCCGGCTGCGCGGTGCCGCGCCGCTGTTCGCGCAGGCGATGAAGCCGCTGCTCCAGCCGGGGCAGCACAAGCTCATCGGCTGCAGCACGCGGCGCCAGGGACTGCTCATGCGCGCCGACCTGGCCGCCGTCGTGCGCGGTCTGCCCGACGCGCTGGAGGCCCCCTTGCGCTGGGTGAACCGCCAGCCGGGATCGGGCACGCGATTGCTGCTGGAGCACCTGCTGGCCGATCACCGCGCCGATGCCGTGGCGCTGCAACGCCGTGCCGTGCTGGAGGAGAACACCCACGTGGCCGTGGCCGCCTGCATCGCCAGCGGCGCCGCCGACATCGGCCCCGGCATCGAGCCCGCGGCGCTGGAATTCGGCCTGCACTTCGTGCCCTTGATCGACGAGGACTACTTCCTCGTCTGCCTGCGCCAGCAGCTCGCCGATCCGGCCGTGCAGCGGCTGCAGTCGCTGCTGGCCGGCAGCACCTGGGATCGCCTGGTGCGCAGGCTGCCCGGCTACGCCCCGGCCGACCGGCCCGGCGAGGTGCTGCGCATGACCCAGGCGCTGCCCTGGTGGCGCTTTGCGACGCAGCGTCGTCGCATCGACGCGGAGGCGGCCATCCTGCGACCGCACATGCCAGCCGACTGAGCCGCGACGATCGCAGGTCGACGCCGCGGCCTGCGTCACCTCGTCGACCCCACGCCGTGGCCGCCAACGCCGACGCGGCAGAATGCCCGCATGATCGATCTCGACGCGAAGCGCATCGCCGGCCCGGTGATCCGCCTGCACCCGGCCGACAACGTGGTGGTCGCGCGCACCGACGTGGCCATCGGCGCCGCGGTGCCCAGCGAAGGCTTCACCAGCCGCGCGCAGGTGCCCGCCGGGCACAAGCTGGCCGCCCGCGACATCCGCGCCGGCGAGCCCATCCTCAAGTACAACGTGTGCATCGGCTTCGCGGCGCAGGACATCGCCGCCGGCAGCTACGTGCACGCGCACAACGTGAGCTTCCGCGAGTTCGACCGCGACTACGCCCATGGCCGCGACTACGTGGCCACGCCGGTGCTGCCCGAGCGCGAGCAGGCGCAGTTCGACGGTTATGTGCGGGCCGACGGGGCGGTGGGCACGCGCAACTACGTCGGCATCCTGTCGACCGTCAACTGCTCGGCCACCGTGGTGCACAAGGTGGCCGCGGCCTTCACGCCCGAGGTGCTGGCGGCCTATCCGCAGGTCGACGGCGTGGTCGGCCTCAGCCACGGGCTGGGCTGCGGCATGGAGATGTCCGGCGAGCCGATGGAGCTGCTGCGCCGCACGATCGGCGGCTACGCGCGGCACCCCAACTTCGCCGCGGTGCTGATCATCGGCCTGGGCTGCGAGCGCAACCAGCTTGCCGGCCTGATGGCGCAGGAAGGCCTGCAGGACGTGAGCGCCGGCGGCCGCATCCACGGCTTCGTGATGCAGGACACCGGCGGCACGCGCAAGACCATCGAGGCCGCGGTGGCGGCGGTGAAGTCCCTGCTGCCCGAGGCCGACCGCGCGCGGCGCCAACCGGTGAGTGCGCGGCACCTGAAGATCGGCCTGCAGTGCGGCGGCTCGGACGGCTTCTCGTCGATCACCGCCAACCCGGCGCTGGGCGCGGCGATGGACATCCTGGTGCGCCACGGCGGCACCGCGATCCTGTCGGAGACGCCCGAGATCTACGGCGTGGAGCACACGCTGACGCGCCGCGCCGTCAGCCGCGAAGTCGGCGAGAAGCTGATCGAGCGCATCCGCTGGTGGAAGGACGAGTACTCGCCCGGCCGCGACGTGCAGATCAACGGTGCGGTGAGCCCCGGCAACCAGGTGGGCGGGCTGGCCAACATCTTCGAGAAGAGCCTGGGCTCGTCGATGAAGGGCGGCACGACCGGGCTGATGGAGGTCTACCGCTACGCCGAGCCGGTGCGCCAGCACGGCTTCGTGTTCATGGACACCCCGGGCTTCGACCCCTGTTCGGCCACCGGCCAGATCGCCGGCGGCGCCAACGTCGTCATGTTCACCACCGGTCGCGGCAGCATGTTCGGCGCCAAGCCGGTACCCAGCATCAAGCTGGCCACCAACACGCCGATGTACACGCGCCTCGAGGAGGACATGGACTTCAACTGCGGCGTGCTGCTCGATGGCAGCGCGACCATGCCCGAGGTGGCCGACGGCATCTTCCGGCAGATGCTGCGCGTGGCTTCGGGCGAGCGCACCAAGAGCGAGCTGCTGGGCCTGGGCGACCACGAGTTCGTGCCGTGGAACATCGGGGTGGTGAGCTGAGGGCCGTGACGCCCGCCGCGGGGCCGCGCGCGCCGCACGGGCCGCCTACACATCGCCCCCGCCCCACGCCACCCAGGGCACCCACGCCATCCCCTGCCGCACCGATGCACCGCCGCGCCGCCCTGGCCTCCATCACCTGCTCCATGCTGTCCCTCAGTTCCGACCCCGCCGGCGCCGACGCGTCCCAGCCGCGCCTGGCCTCGTACTACGACCGCCATGCGGTGCTGGTCGACGGCATGGTCTGCGGCTGGATCGGCGAGGGCCCGGTGCGGGCGATGCGCAGCGGCTTCGTCGCCACGGCGGTGTCGCGGACCGCCTGGTACGGCATCACCACCCGCGGCGAGTTGCAGCGCTGGGGCGACGACCCGACGAGCGCGGTCACGTTGCGCGGCGGCGTCGCTGGCGTGGCCGCCGGTGAATCGGGCTGGATCGCGATCGACCGCGACGGCAGCGCCTGGCAGGCCGGGCGCGACGACCGGGCCGTGCGCGTGATGGCCGACGTCGCCGACGCCTGCGTCGGCGACAGCGCCGACTACCTGGTGACGCGCGACGGCCGCGTGCACGTGCGGGGCCTGGCGCACCGAGGCCAGTACGGCGACGGGCTGCTGCGGCCGGCCGCCGACTACATCGCCACCGCGTCCGACGCCACGGCGGTGCGTGCCCACACCGGGCATGCGCTGCACCTGCGCGCCGACGGCCAGGTGATGGGCGCCGGCGGCAACCGTTACGGACCGCTGTCTTCCCACGGCCTGGGCGACAAGGCCGACCGCTGGGGCCCGCTGTTCGCCGGCGCGGTGGCCATCGCCACCGGATCGCGTCATTCGCTGGCCATTCGCGCCGACGCCAGCCTGTGGGCCTGGGGTGACGGCTTCGCGATCCAGCCGGCGCGCCTGATGGACCGGGTCGTCGCCGTCGCCGCCGGCGACACCGCCACGATCGCGCTCGATGCGGCCGGCGTACTGTGGCAATGGGAAGCCGGCCGCGGGCCGCGCCGGCTGGTCCTGCCCGGCCGCCTCCCGGGTTGAGACGCCGGGTTGAGACGCCGGGTTGAGACGCCGGGTTGATCCGCTGGCTTGAACCGCCGGGTGTGCCCCCCGCGCGCGCTAGGCCGCCAGCACGACGCGATCGCGGCCTTCGTTCTTGGCGCGATACAGCGCGGCGTCGGCGCGTGCCACCAAGCGGTCGATGGTCTCGCCCGGCTGCAAGCCCGCGACGCCAATGCTCACGGAGAAGCGCAGTGCGCCCTGCGGCGTCTCGAGCGCGGTGTCGGCGATCGCGCCACGCATGCGCAGGGCCACCTGTTCGGCGCGATCCACCGAAGCGCCGGGCAGCACGGCCAGGAATTCCTCGCCCCCCAGGCGGCCCACGCGGTCGCGCTCGCGCAGGCCGGCCGGCAGGACTCGGCCAACCCGGCGCAGCACGTCGTCGCCGATGGCGTGGCCGTGGGCGTCATTGATCCGCTTGAAGTGATCGATGTCGATCATCAGGACGGTCAGCGCCGTGCCTTGCTGATGGGCGCGGGCCACGGCATCGGTCGAGAACGCCATGAGCGCCCGTCGATTGGCCAGGCCGGTCAGTTCGTCGGTGGAAGCCAGATCCTGCAGGTGGCGCGCCTGGCGAACCTTGCGCCACGCCACGATCATCGCGACGGCAAGCAAGAGGACGAACAGCGCCATCGCCACCGCCTGCGTCTGACGCAGCTGCTGGCCCTGCGTGTTCAGCGTGCGCAGCGCATTCAGGGCCTCCGTATCCCGCGCCCGATTGAACTGCATGCGCAGGCGTGCCGACTGCTCGGACAAGGCCTGGTCGTGCAGCCGATCGACGATGCCGCGGGCTTGCGACAGGGCGTCGTAGGCTTCACGCCAGCGGCCCAGCTGGCTCTGTGCCGATGCGCGCACTTCCAGCCACGCCTGCAGGCCGGGCGTGTCGCCGCGTTGACGCACGGCCGGCCCGATCTCGTCCAGGATGGCCATGGCCTGCGTTGCACGGCCGAGCGCGGCCAGCGCTTGAGCATGGGTGGTGGACATGATCTCGAACTGACGGGGATCCACCGCGCGGTCGAGCCGGCTCAGCGCGCGTTCGACAAGGGCCAGCGCCCGCTCCGGACGACCGGCTTTCAGCAGTGCAGTGCCGATGCCGTGCTCCGCGTAGGCGACGCCCAGCGTGTCGCCCAACTGCTCACTGGCTGCACGCGCAACTTCCAGACTCTGCAGCGATTCGTCCCAACGCCGCAGCGCCTGCAAGGCCTGCCCGATGCCGAAGCTGTAGATGGACACGTCGTAGGTCGCGCCGCGCTGGCGGGCCGACTCGTTCAGCTCGTGCAGCAGGCGCAGGGCTTCGTCTGCATCGCCGATCCGCCGATAGTGGTTGCTCAGCTGGCCCAGGCAGTTCTCGTGGTCGCGCGGCGGCCCGTGGCGCTTGAGACCGTCGCACGCGGACAGCAGGTCCGTCTGGCTCGTCTCGAGACGCCCCTCCCGCGAACCCTGTACACCGCGAACCAGCCGTGCCAGCGCCTGCACGCCGGCGTCGACCGGGTCGGCGGTCTCGTCGAGCACGGCGTCCAGCTCGCGCCGGCCCTCTTCGCTTCGGCCGCTCTCCAGCAGCATCTCGCCACGGCAGACCCGCAGGCGCAGCCAGGGATCGCGTGCAGGCGGTTCGGGCGCCTGGCCGGCGGCGGCGAGTCCGGCGTCGGCCACGGTCAGGGCCTGCGACGTGTCCAGGTCGGTCAGGATGCGACATTGCGCCTCATCGATCGCCAGGCGGTGCGCCAACTGCGGCGCCTTGGTGTCCTCGGCACGCAGCCGCTGCAGGCTCGCCAGGCCAAGCTGAGGGTCCTTGCCGGCCTCGAGCCGAGCGGCCATCACTCGGGCCGGGAAGTCATCGGCAGCGGCGCTGCCGGCGCAGAGGACACCGGCCAGGACCGCCCCGAGAAGCCACCGACCGGCGCCTTCGCGGGCCGCGCAGGCAGGGCGGATACGCGGGCCACGGCGCATGGCCCACTCTATCGGATGCTCCGCGCGAAGCTCGACATGAGCGGGCGCAAACCGTGCGCAGTGCGCGCGGGGCCATGCTCGCGCCGTGACGACACGAGTTCACCCTGCCTGGGCTGGCCTGCTGGCAGCGATCCCCCTGGGCGCAGGGGTGCCGCCACGCCGCGGGAACACGGTGCGGCCAGGCTTCCGGCGAGCGCACCAAGACCGAGTTGCTGGGCGTGGGCGACCACGAGTTCGTGCCGTGCCACATCGGCGCCATAAGCTGACCACGATCATCGGCGGGCCCACCGTGGCGAACGGCCGCCCGATACACTGGGCTTCTCCTTTTTCCCGACGCAAGGCGGTCGCATGACCAGCACGCAGTCCACGCCCGACGGCTCGCGAAGCCGAACGCCGGGCGGAGAGGGGCGAGCGGCCCGCCGCTTCGCGAAGGGAGCCACCGTGGCAGCGCTGGTGGTCTGCGCCATCGCGCTGACCGGATGGTGGCTGGGCATCGACGAGTTCACCCGCTTCGTGCCGGGCATGCCGGCGATCCGGGTGACGACCACGCTGGCCTTCGTGCTGCTGTCGATCTCCGTGTGGCGCAGCGCCGGCGACCCCGGGCCGGTGCCGCTGATCGGTGCCCCGGTGGCGGCCGCGTTGGCGGTCAGCGCCTTGGTGCAGAACCTGACCGACGGCAGGCACGGGGCCGGCATGCCCACCGTGACCTCGCTGGCCATCGTGTTGCTGGCCTACAGCGTGTGGCAACGCAGCCACCGCCCTCCCCGTCCGGCGGCGTGGCACATCTGGCCGGCGATGGCGGCGATGACACTGGCCTACCTGGCGGCGGTGAGCGTGCTCGTCGGTGCCGGCGACCAGGGGATTCTGGGCATCCTCGTGGGCCGCTTGTCCCTGCCCAGCGCGACGGTGATCCTGTTGCTGGGGCTGGCCTTGATGTCGCTGCGCCATGGCCCCTGGGACGAGCTCGGCGCCGCAGCGGCTGGCGAGAGTGCCGGGGCCCGCTTCGCCAGGCTGTCGCTGCCGCTGGCCTTGCTGCTGCCGGCAGCCGAGGCCTGGGCCGTCGAGCTGACGGTCCGCTCGGGCGCACTCGATCGTGCCCAGGCTCACGCCCTGGGGGTCGGCGTGCTCGGCGTTTCGTTCGGCGTTCTGGTGCTCGGTTCGGCGGCCTGGGTGTCGCGCCTGGAGGGTGCCTTGCGCGCCAACGAGGCCGCGCTCCAGCACCGCGTGACGGAGCGCACCGCGCAGCTGGCGTCGGCCGAGCGGCATGCGGCATCCGCCCGCGAGCGACTCGCCCAGATCGTGCAGCAGGCCGATGTCGGCATCGTCACGATCGACGCCTCGCGCCGCATCGTGCTGTTCAACGCCTGTGCCGAACGGCTGTTCGGCCATCGCGCGTCCGAGGTGCTGGGCCACGGCCTGGATCTGCTGCTGCCGCCTCAGGCGCAGGGCCGGCACGCGGCATGGGTGGACGGCTGGGAACGGTCCGGCAGCCCGACGCGCCGCATGGGGGGCCCCCAAGCCCAACTGCAGGCGGTGCGCGCCGACGGCCGGCAGCTGTTGCTCGAGGCCTCGATCTCGGCCAGCGTCGACGACCGGGGCCGGCTGATGACCGCGGTGCTGCGCGACATCTCCGACGCGCTGGCCCTGCAGACCGAGCGCGAGGCGCGCCTGTCCGCCGAGGCAGCCAACCGGGCCAAGTCGGAGCAGCTGGGGCACGTCAGCCACGAGCTGCGCACGCCGCTGAATGCCGTGATCGGCTTTGCGCACCTGCTGCGGTCCGACCCGACCCTGCCGCTGACCGACAAGCACCGCGGCTGGGTCACGCTGATCGGGCGCAGCGGCGAACACATGCTGCAGTTGATCAACGACCTGCTCGAGATCAGCCGCATCGATGCCCGGCTGGACACGCTGCACCTCACATCGCTGGACACCGACGCCGCGCTCGAAGCAGCCTCCCAGCTGGTGGCCGCCGCGGCGGTCGAACAGGGCGTGACGCTGCAGGTGCACCCCAGCGTGCCGCCGGCACCGCAGGTGATGGCGGATGGTCGTCGCCTGACCCAGGTGCTGCTGAACCTGCTGGGCAACGCCATCAAGTACAACCGGCCGGGGGGCCGCGTGGATGTGCGCGCCCTGCGCCGGTCCGATGGCCTGGTGGGCCTGCAGGTGGCCGACACCGGCCTGGGCATGAGCGCACGCCAGCTCGAACGGGTGTTCGAACCGTTCGATCGGGTCGGCCGCGAGGCCACCACCATCGAAGGCTCCGGACTCGGCCTGGCCCTGGCCCGCTCGATGACCGCGGCGATGGCCGGCCGCATCGAGGTGACCAGCGTGGAGGGACAGGGCAGCACCTTCACGCTGCTGCTGCCGGCCGCCGCCACGGTCCCCGACGACACGCCCGACGCCTGAGGCGGCGCACCCCGAGGCGGCTCAAGCCGGCGGCAGGTCGTCCGGCGCGACCGGCGGCCGCGAGAACAGCAGCTGCCCCAGGGCCCGCTCGCGCGCCGCGATGGTGTCCAGGAAGGCCTGCGGCTCGCGCATCGCGGCAAAGCTGTCGTAGCCGCGCTCCAGGAAGCCGTGCAGGGCCTCCAGGCCTGCCAGGCGCGCCGGCGTGCGCATCAGGCGCAGGCTGCGGCGCAGCCAGGCGTCGCGCGTGTAGTGCACCAGGGCGCCGCCGATCGTCGTCATCATCGTGATCTGGCGTTCGCGGTTGGCGGCCTCGCCGACGCGGCACCAGGCATCGACGTAACTGGCCGGTTCGACGCGGGCCGCGCCGAGCGCTTCAGCCATGTGGCGGTCCAGCCGCTCCGACAGCGCGTGCAGCTCGGCCAGGTCGCGCACGGTGCGCACCACGCGCGCCGGGAACAGCTTGTCCAGCGGCCCGACGATGCGACCGAACTGCTCGTCGCGCGCCGTGAAGTCCTTGGCGCCGTACAGGTCCTCGAGGAAGAAGCGCGCGGCGATGCCGGTGTCGGGACTGGCCAGCAGGTCGGCGTAGCTGCGCTCGAAGCGGCGGTTCTGGTAGAGCTTGAGCGCCATCACGCGCGCGGCCAGCGATGGGTCGGCGCGCAGCCGCTCGCGCTCGGCGGCCACCAGCTGCAGATACAGCAGCGTGGTCTGGGCGTCGGGGGACATGCGCCCGAGGGTAGCGCAGCGCCGGCGCGACGGGCTGCGATGAGTCAGGCGGACGGACCGGCCCGGCCGGCGGGCGTCCGCGGCGATCGCCACGGTCCGCGGGGGGGGGGACCTGCGCCGCGCGGCTCAGGGCCTGCCGCGCAGGCCGGCGGTCAGGACAGGTCCTCGCCGCTGCGGGCACTGGTCGGGCCGGCCTTCAGCGCATCGATGGCCCGCTCGAGCTCCGACGCCAAGGCGATGGCATCGCCGAACGCCTCCCGAATCTTCAGGTGAGCCGTTCCCATCGCGGTCGCGGCGAGACGTTCGACACCCACGGCCTCGACATTGCCGGCCGCGCTCTTCAGCTCGTGGGCGAGCAGCTTGATGGCATGGAAGTCCTCCGCCGCGGAGGCCGCCCGCAGTTGCACCGGAAACTCCATGTGCCGCTCGACGAACAGCCGTGCCAGGCGCTCGACGAAAGCGGGTCGGCCGTCGTAGCGTCGATGGAAGGCCGTCCAGTCGATGACCGGCGGGACCGAGGGCCCGGCCTCCGGCACCGGCGCGCCCGACGCGGTCGAGCCGCCATCGCCCCCCGGTCGGACATGCTCGAGCAGGGTCGAGACCAGCAGATCCAGGTCGATGGGCTTCTGCACCGTCGCCACCATGCCGGCGGCCAGGCAGCGATCGACCTCTTCCTTCAGCGCATGCGCGGTCTGCCCGATCACCGGCAGCCCGGGATGGGTGCGCGCCAGCGCCACCGTGGCATCGATGCCGTCCATCCTCGGCATCTGCACGTCCATCAGCACCGCGTCGAAGGCCCGCGCCGATCGCACCACGCACTCGACCGCCCGGTGCCCATCGTCCGCCAGCGTCACCTCGGCGCCCTCGCCACGCAGCAGCTCCTCGATCACCAGCTGGTTGACCGCGTTGTCCTCCGCCACCAGCAGGTTCAGCCCGGCCAGCCGGCGCGTGCCACCGAGGGCCAGGTCGCGGGGCACCGGAGCCGGCCGATCGGTCGCCCGCAGTGGCAGCCTCAGCGTGAAGCTGCTGCCCTGCCCGGGTGCGCTCTGCACCTCGATCCTGCCGCCCATCAGCACGGCCAGCCGGCGGCTGATCGCCAGGCCCAGGCCGGTGCCGCCGAAGCGCCGCGTGAAGCTGCCGTCGGCCTGCTCGAAGGGCTCGAACAGGCGGTCCAGCATCGAGGCCTCGATGCCGATCCCGCTGTCGCGCACGGTGAAGGTCAGGCGCGGACCCTCGGGCCCCATTTCCGTCGAGGCCAGCAGGCGCACCTCACCGCGCTCGGTGAACTTCACCGCGTTGGACACCAGGTTGTAGAGGATCTGGGCGATGCGCATGGGGTCGCCCAGGGCGGCCGGCGGCAGGGCATGCAGCTGCGTGGCCAGCGGCAGGCTCTTGGCCGACGCCTGCTCGGCGACACCCTGCACCACCTGCTCGACGAGTTGCGCCGGGTCGAAGGGCACCGACTCGATCGCCAGCTTGCCGGCCTCGATCTTGGAGAAGTCGAGGATGTCGTTGACGATGGTCAGCAGCAGCCGGCCCGAATCGAGGATGCGCGCGAACGTCGTCTGCGCCTTGCCGCGGCCGAAACTGTCGCGGTAGCCGATCTGCGCCAGGCCGAGCACGCCGTTCAGCGGCGTGCGGATCTCGTGGCTCATGTTGGCCAGGAAGAGGCTCTTGGCCTGGCTGGACCCCTCGGCAAGGCGCCTGGCCTGCTGCAGATCGGTCACGTCGAACAGCCAGGCCAGCGCGGCACGCTGGCCTTCGTAATCGATGGTCATGAACGACGCCAGAGCCCATCGGCGGTCGGTCGGATCCTCGGGCCGGCAGAGCTCGACCAGTTCGTTGCGCACCGCCTCGCCCGCGGACAGGCGCCGCACGATGTCGTCGAACGCCGCCGGGTCGACGTAGAACCGGCGCGCGTCGAGCTCGAGTGCCTCCTCGGCACTGCGCTTGACCAGCTCGGTGTAGGCCTGGTTGACGAACAGGACGCGGTGGTCGGACAGCCGCGCGATGCGAACCGCCATCGGCGCGGCGGTCAGGATGCTGCGCAGCGTGCGCTGCTGCGCGCGCGGCAGGGTGTGGTCCAGCAGCACCGAGCGCGACTGGACGTAGCGACCGTCGGCGTCGAACACCGGAGTGGCCGACACCAGCATGGGCAGTTCTGTGCCGTCCTTGCGCCTGAATTCGATCTCGACGTTGGTCTGCGGCTCGCCCGCCATCAGCCGGGGCAGGTGGTGGGCCAGGATGGCGCGGCTGGACGGCCCCAGGATCTCGGTGACCGGCTGGCCGATCAGCTCCTCCCGCGTGTAGCCCAGCCAGCGCAGCTCGGTGTCGTTGACGCGCAGGAGCCGGCCCTCGGCATCGATCGAGTGGTAGCCGCAGGGGGCGTTGTGGTACAGGTCCTCCAGCTCGTGCACGACCTGGGCGAACTGGCCGGCGGTGCGCTCCAGCTCGGCGGTGCGCACCGCCACGCGCTGCTCCAGCGTGTCGGCGGCGATCTTCAGCGCCGCCTCGGCGTGCCGGCGGTCGTCGATGTCGGTGTTCGAGCCGTACCACTTGACGATCGCGCCCTGCGCGTCGCGCAGCGGGCGCGCCAGGGTGTGGAACCAGCGGTACTCGCCGTCGTGGCGGCGGATGCGGAACTCGTTCTCGAACTCGAGCCCGCGTTGCGCGGTGCGTGTCCAGTGGTCGATCGTGCGCTGGCGGTCGTCGGGGTGCAGCTGCTCGAGCCAGCCGAAGCCCAATTGCTCGGCCTCGGGGATGCCGGTGTAGGCCACCCACTGGGGGCTCAGGTAGTCGCACGGCCCGTCGGCGAGGCAGGTCCACACCAGCTGCGGCAGCGACTCGGTCACCTGCCGGTAGCGGTCCTCGGCGCCGCGCAGCGCCGTCACGTCCTCGAAGAGCAGCACCGCGCCGACGATGTCCAGCCGCCCGGTGCGGTAGGGCATGACGTGCAGCCGGAACTGCTGGCCGGCTTCGCCGGGCAGCTCGCGCACCGTCCGTTCGCCGCCGTCGAGCACACGCTGCACCTCGTCGTCGAGCGCACCGATCGGGAAGCGCCAGGTCAGCGCGTGCATCGACAGGCCCTGCAGCGATGTCTCGTTGTGCGCGAGCTGGAGGCAGGCCAGGTTGGCGTCGAGCACGCGCCGTTGCCGGTCGACCACCAGCAGCGGGAAGTCCAGGCTCTGCTTCACGTTGGTCAGCATCGCCGCCGAATCCTCGAGTTCGGCGCTCTTGACCTGCAGCTCCTCGTTGACGGTGAGCAGCTCCTCGTTGGCCGACTGCAGCTCCTCGTTGACGGTGCGCAGCTCCTCGTTGGCCGACTGCAGCTCCTCGTTGGCCGACTGCTGATCCTCGTTGGCCGCGCGCAGCCGCTCGTTGGCCGACTGCAGCTCGTCGACGACGATGACCAGGTGCTCCCGAGTGTCGGCGAGCTCGCGTTCGAGCTCGGCGACGACGGCGGCCTCGCGCGCGCCCGGCTGCAGCGCGGGGGCCGGCGCGCCCACCTTCGGCCGGGCGATGAACGACACCAGCAGAAGCCCCGAGGCGTCGTCGGCGAGCGGTTCGATGTGCACGCGCACGTCGTGCGGCTCGCCGTCGACGTGGCGCACGTGACTCGCGCCCTGCACCGGCGTCCGATCGCGACGGCAGCGATAGACCAGGGCCCGCAGCTCGGCACGGATCGACTCGTCGGCCATGTCGAACAGATGCATGCCGCCGCCGCTCGGAAAATCGAGGAACGGCTTGAGCGCGCCTTCGAAGCGCAGCACGTCGTCGGCGTCGTCGAGCAGCAGCGTAGGCGGCGCGTAGCGCCGGGCCAGTTGCGCGTGCATCCGCCGGCCGGCCGCTTCGGCCTGCGTCTCGGTGCGGCGCTCGGCGCTCGGCGGGACCGTCGGATCGACCGTGGCGTCGGGCTGCCGCCATGGGGGCGCGCGGCGCTTGAAACCCTCGAGCCGCTGGTACAGGCGCGCCGGCAGCTCGATGGGCGCAAACAGGTCGGCGTGTCCGTCCAGGGCCTCCGAGCGGCCGAGGAAGAGACGCCCGCCCGTCCGGAGCGCGTAGTGGAACAGCTCGAGCACGCGGCGCTGCACCGGCGCGTTCAGGTAGATCAGCAGGTTGCGGCAGCTGATCAGGTCCATGCGCGAGAACGGCGGGTCGTCGATGACGTTCTGGCGGGCGAACACCACGCGGGCGCGCAGGTCCTTGCGCACCCGGCCGGCATCGCCGTCCAGATCGACGTAGCGCTCGCGCAGCGCCTCGGGCAGATGTGCCACCGCATGCGATGCATAGGTGGCGTGGCGCGCGAGGTCGAGTGCGTCGTCGTCGAGGTCGGAGGCGAAGACCATGTACTGCAGTTCGACGCGCTGCTCGATGCGCAGCGCCTCCTCGAACAGCATCGCGATGCCATAGGCCTCCTCGCCGGTGGCGCAGCCCGGCACCCAGCAGCGCAGCATGCCCGACGACGCCTCGCGCACCAGCGTGCCGACGGCGCGCTCCAGCGCCAGCCAGGCCTCGCCGTCGCGGAAGAACGAGGTGACGCTGATGAAGGTGTCGCGCACCAGTTGCTGCGCCTCGTCGGGCGCGGCGCGCAGGTGCTCGACGTAGGCGGCGAGCGACGGCAGGTTCAGCAGCCCGATCCGGCGGGCGATGCGCCGGCGAACCGTGGCGGCCTTGTACTCGTCGAGCTTGAAGGCGGTGCGCGCGCGCACCAGGTGGGCGACCCGGGCGTAGAGCTCGCCGTCGCCCTCGGGAACGGCGGGTTCGGCTGCATCGGTGCTGCGATCGACCAGGCGCAGCAGGGTGGGACCGATCTCGCCCGGATGCAGCACGAGGTCGACACTGCCGGTCCGGATGGCCGAGCGGGGCATGCCGTCGTGCTTGGCGGTGGCCGGGTCCTGCACGATCGTCAGGCCGCCGGCGGCCTTGATGTCGCGGACGCCGGACGCGCCGTCGCTGCCCGTGCCCGACAGCACGATGCCGACCGCGGCCTCGCCCAGGCCGTGGGCGAGCGACTGGAACAGGAGGTTGGCCGAGGGCTTGGGGCCGATCGCGTTGGGCGGCTTGACGAGGCGGAAGCGGCCGTCGGCCAGCTCGGCATGGCAATCCGGCGGGATCAGGCCGATCGTGCCCGGCCGCGGCACGTCGCCCGGTTCGAGGTTGGCGATGGGCAACCGGGTGTGCGTTGCCAGCAGTTCGGCCAGGCTGCTGACGTGCGAGGGCGACACGTGCTGCGCCACCACGTAGCACAGTCGATCGGACGCGGGCAGTCCCTCGAACAACTCGCGCAGCGCCTCCAGGCCGCCCGCCGACGAGGCGATGCCGACGACGCGCAGGCCCGCCGCCGCGACGCCGGACGCGACACCATCGTCCGGTGCAGCCGGGCCGGTGACGCTGCCGGGCGACCGGTCGGAACCGCCCCTCACGACCGCTCCTCGTGTCGGGCCGACCGGATGGCGCCGCCAGCCTGTCTGCGTTCGGATCTCGTCGAACGCCGCTTCGGCTCCATCCGTACCCCCGCCCCTGCCACTTTCATGTCCGACAACGTTACCCGGTCGGCGACGGGCCCATGCGCGCGACGCCGGGTGGACCGGCGTGGATCCCTGTAGGGAGGCCTTGATGGTCCAGACGTTCGTTGATCTGGATCAATGGTGTGCCGGCCACCCGCCTCAGGCGAGCGCGCCGGCGCCGGTCTTGAACGAGGCCACGGTCTGCACCAGCTCGTCGGCCTGGTGCTGCAGGCTGACGGCGGCGGCGGCCATCTCCTCCACGAGTGCCGAGTTCTGCTGCGTGGACTTGTCCATCTGCGCCACGGACTCGCCGATCTGCGTCACGCCGGATGCCTGCTCGCTGCTGGCCGAGCTGATCTCGCCGACGATGTCGGTGACGCGGCGGATGGCGCCGACCACCTCGGTCATCGTGCTGCCGGCCTGGTCCACCAGGGTCGACCCGCGTTCGACGCGTTCGACGCTGGCCCCGATCAAGGACTTGATCTCCTTGGCGGCGCCGGCCGAGCGCTGCGCCAGGCTGCGCACCTCGCTGGCGACCACCGCGAAGCCGCGCCCCTGTTCGCCGGCCCGCGCGGCCTCGACCGCGGCGTTCAGGGCCAGGATGTTGGTCTGGAAGGCGATGCCGTCGATGACGCCGATGATCTCGGCGATCTGGCGCGAGGCCTCGTTGATGCCCTTCATCGTCTCCACGACCTGCCCGACGACCTCGCCCCCGCGGGCAGCCACCTCGGAGGCGCTGCGCGCCAGCTGGTCGGCCTGCCGCGCGTTGTCGGCGTTCTGGCGCACGGTCGAGCTCAGCTCTTCCATCGATGCGGCCGTTTGCTGCAGCGCACTGGCCTGCGATTCGGTGCGCGCCGACAGGTCGTTGTTGCCGGACGCGATTTGCGCGCTGGCCGTGGCCACGCCGTCCGACCCCTGGCGCACGCCGTGCACCAGCACCGACAGGCTGTGCTGCATGTCGTGCAGGGCCTGCATCAGGTCGCCCACTTCGTCGCGGGTGGTGGCGCGGACCTCGCCGCTGAGGTCCCCGCCGGCCACACGCTGGGCGATCCGGACGGCGCCCTGCAAGGGACGGGTGATCTGCCGCACCAACCAGACGGCGCCGGCCAGCGAGAGCGCCGAGACGACGGCCATCACCGCCAGCGCGATGCGCGTGGCCCGGTGGGCTTCGACCTTCGCCTGGGCCGTGGCCTGGGCTTCGTCCGCCGACAGGCGCTGGCGCAGTTCGTCCAGCAGGGCCGTCGCATCGCGATCGACGCCCTTGGCCGCCTTGTCGCCGGCCTGGAAGTCGTGTCCGGCGGCGACGAAGGCCGCGTGCGCGGACTGGTAGCCCTGTGCGGCCGCCTTCAGCGCGCTGCGCAGCTTGTCGACCAGCGGCTGCGCGGCGCTGCCGGCCTCGATCTCGCGGTCGAGCCGGTCCAGTCCGGCAACGACCCGCTCCATCTGCTTCAGGTGCGCGTTCCAGTACTTGTCGTGGGCGGCCGCATCCTTGCCCCGCAGCAGCACGTTCTTCCATTCCTGGATCGCCCCCGCGAAATCGGCATAGACCTCGGCGCTGGCCTTGTTGGCCGCCACGTGCCCCAGCACGTCGTGATCGAACATGTCGACGGTGGCGTTGAGTCGCGCGATGCCGAACAGGGCACCGGTTAGCAGCATCACCATGGCGGCGGCAATGGCCAGCGGAAATTTCAAGCTCAGTCTCATTCAGGGCCCCATCGGATGGCGATGTGATCGACAGGGAATCATCGGCGGCCGAGGAGCGCTCTGAAGGTTGAATTTGAGCGCAATCAGGACTTCATTCCGCAGCCGACAGGCCTGCGCTGTAGGGGGATCTTGCATGCGGGGACGCGATCGAGTCGACCGCGGTGGACGCCGCCGGTTCACGACCGATTGCGCGCCGCGGACGCATCCGGATCACGCGGTCCAGCGCGGCCTGCACGGCCAGTCCTCGACACGCCGCGTCTGCAGCGGACGCGGGCGCGTCGAGACCCTCGCGGCGGCCTCGCCGTCGCGCGGAGATCGGCTGTCGCTGCGCGGTGTCAGCGCAGGGTGTCAGCTCGAGTTGTCGATGCAGGCCGTCAGCGCAACACGTCGAAGCCCAGCGTCAGGAAGCGCGAAGCCCAGCGGTCGCCGTCGGCGGCGCGCAGGTCGGTGAGTCGCAGCATCCAGCGTCCGGCCAGCGGCAGCGCCAGCTCGATGCGGCCCTCGGCATCGGTGACGCGCCACAGCCCCGCCGGCGTGAGGTCGCTGCGCAGCTGCACCGGCTGGCCGGCCAGCGGCTGGCCGTCGCGCAGCAGCTGGAAGCGCACGACCTGGCCCACGCGCAAAGGCCGTCCGAGGGTCTCGATGCGCGCGTCCAGGCCCATGCCGTCGATGGCGCGCGCCGAGGCCGCATCGGCGGCGCGGCCCTCGAGCTCGATGCGCGCGTGCTTGACGTAGGTTTCGCGGAACTTCACGCCTGCGGCACGCAGCCGGGCCCAGCGTTCGCGCAGCGCCGGCGAGGCGCGGATCTCGTCGAAGTACACATCGACGATGGCGTCCTCGATCTCGATGTCGATCGGCACCAGCCGCGCCCAGCAGCTCAGGCCCACGCCGGCCGGCACCGGGCGCGGCGTGCGCAGCACCAGCGCGTGCGGGCGTTCGGCGACGCGGCGCAGGCTGCGCTCGTGCACGCCGTCGCCGATGCAGCCGCCGGCTTGCACCTGCTCGGGCAGCACCGACACCTCCTGCTTGGGGTACTGCGTGCCGGTGCCCAGTGCCAGCACCACCTCGCCACGATCGGACGGCGGCTGCGGCACGAACCAGGTGTCGTGCGCCACGGCCAGCCCGCTGCACGCCAGGGCCAGCACCCCCGTGACCATCGTCGCCAGCCTCGTGGCCCTCCTCGTGGCCCTGCTCGCGGCCGCCCGGCCGCCCTGCGGCGCGCGCCTCACCAGGCCACCTGCAGGGTCAG
>WBZL01001362.1_pt1 | contig 25804 bp, 25 predicted proteins | sample 5204291 | NCBI WGS metagenome assembly WBZL01 (sample SAMN12344345, study PRJNA552823) | activated sludge metagenome | biome: Activated sludge suspended growth; feature: Nitrification reactor; material: Wastewater; isolation source: activated sludge from nitrification reactor of wastewater...
GTCGCGTCCGCGGCACCGCCGTACCGGCCTCTCGTCGTTCTGGTCGCGAATCGTCTCGGAGATCGAGAAGATCCGCGACCAGAACGAGATGTCAGCGGCCGGCGAGGCGGCTCAGCCGTGCGGCGTGCTCGGCCACCGCCAACCGCGCCGCGGCCAGCGCGTCGCCCGCGAGGCGGAACGACGGCCCGACCACGCTGACGGCCGCGACCACGTCGTCGTGGACGTCGCGCACCGGTGCCGACACGGCGGTGATGCCGGACTCGACCACGTCCTCGCGCACCGCGACGCCGTCGGGGTCGACGTCGCCGACCAGCGCACGTCCGACCGCGGTGCCACGCCGGGGCACGGTGTGGCCGAGCCAGCTCACATGGCGCACGGCATGGGTGCCGGACTCCATCGCGACGTACACGGCGGTGCGGTCGTCGGCGGCCTCGGCCAGGTAGGCGGACTCGCCCAGCAGCTCGGCGAGCGAGCTGAGCACGGGTTCGGCGAGACGGGGCAGCGTGGCCACCGCGGCCAGGTTGCGGGCGATGCGCATCAGCTCGGGACCGGGCACCCAGAGCCCGTCGGCACGCCGCTCGGCGAACCCCGCCGCCTCGAGGGCACGCAACTGGCGCAGCGCAGTGCTGGCGCTCAGGCCGACCGCGCGTGCGAGCTCGGCGAGCGGCAGCCCGTGTGGGTGGTCGGCCACCTCACGCACCAGGCTCAGCCCCCGGTCGGTGGCCCGCGGGGTGTCGGTCTCGGCGGTCTTCCGGGGTGCTTGCGTCACGTGCCACAGTCTGGCAGAGTCTTGCGCCAGATGGAAGAACCTGCCACACCACGCAACACCGAGAACGCGCCTCGCACGGTCGAGCTGCACGGACGCGGGCTCACGATCGGCGACGTCGTCGCGGTCGCCCGACACCACGCACCCGCCCGGCTGGCCGACGACGCCCGCACCGCGATGGCCCGTTCGGCAGCCCTGGTCGACGGCTTCGTCGCCGGCGACCGTCCGGTGTACGGCGTCACCACGGGCTTCGGCTCGCTCGCCCACACGGTCATCCCGGCCGAGCGCACCGCCGAACTGCAGGTGGCACTCGTGCGTTCGCACGCCACCGGCATGGGCGACCCGGTCGAGCCCGAGGTCGTGCGGGCCCTGCTGCTCCTGCGTGCCCGCAGCCTGTCGATGGCACACTCGGGCGCGCGCCCCGAGCTCGTCGACCTGCAGCTCGCGCTGCTCGAGCACGACATCACCCCGGTGGTGCGCGAGCACGGCTCGCTCGGTGCCAGCGGCGACCTCGCACCGCTCAGCCACTGCGCCCTCGCGCTCATCGGCGAGGGCGAGGTGTGGGGTCCCGACGACCTCCAGGTCCCCACCGCCGTGGCGTTCGAGCGCGCGGGGCTCCGACCGGTCACCTTGCGGGCCAAGGAGGGCCTCGCGCTGATCAACGGCACCGACGGCGTCCTCGGCATGCTCTGCCTCGCGCTGCACGACCTGTCGGCGCTCGCGCGACTCGCCGACGTGACCGCGGCGATGACCGTCGAAGGCATCCTCGGCACCGACCGCGCCTACGCCGCCGACCTGCAGGCGCTCCGCCCCCAGGTCGGCCAGGCCGTGAGCGCCCGCAACCTCACCCGACTGCTCGCCGGCTCGCCGATCGTGGCGAGCCACCGCGAAGGCGACGGACGCGTGCAGGACGCGTACTCGTTGCGGTGCACGCCGCAGGTGCACGGTGCAGCGCTCGACACGATGGCGCACGCCCGCACGATCGCCGAGCGCGAGCTCGACGCGGCGATCGACAACCCGATGATCCTGCCCGACGGTCGGGTCGAGAGCTGCGGGAACTTCCACGGCGCCCCGGTCGGGTTCGCGTGCGACTTCCTCGCCATCGCCGCCAGTGAGCTGTGCGCGATCAGCGAGCGGCGCACCGACCGCCTGCTCGACGTCGCCCGCTCGCACGGCCTGCCGCCGTTCCTCACGCCGGACGCCGGCGTCAACAGCGGGATGATGATCGCCCACTACACGCAGGCGGCGATGGCGATGGAGGCGCAGCGCCTCGCGGTGCCGGCGAGCACCCAGTCGCTGCCCACCAGCGCGATGCAGGAGGACCACGTCTCGAACGGATGGGCCGCGGCTCGCAAGCTCCGCCGCAGCGTCGACACCCTGCGCCGCGTGCTCGCCGTCGAACTGGTCTGCGCGGCTGCCGCGCTCGACCTGCGCGCGCCGCTCGCACCGGGTGCGGGCACCGGCGCCGCGCTCGACGTGCTGCGCCGCGACGTCGCCCGCCCCGGCGCCGACCGCTGGCTCTCGCCCGATCTGCGCACCGCCGAGCAGCGCCTCGCCGACGGTTCGGTGCTCACCGCCGTCGAATCCACCATCGGCCCGTTGGAGGTCCTCTAGATGTCCGGTCCCCGCCCCGTCCGCGCTGCTCGCGGTACCGATCTCACCTGCCTCGGATGGCCGCAGGAAGCGGCCTACCGGATGATGCACAACAACCTCGACCCCGAGGTGGCCGAACGTCCGGACGACCTCGTCGTCTACGGCGGCACCGGTCGCGCCGCACGCAGCTGGGACGCGTTCGACGCGATGGCGCGCACCCTCACCACGCTGAAGGCCGACGAGACGATGCTCGTGCAGAGCGGCAAGCCGGTCGGCGTGTTCCGCACCCACGAGTGGGCACCGCGCGTGCTGCTCGCCAACTCGAACCTGGTGCCGCAGTGGGGCAACTGGGACGAGTTCCGCCGGCTCGAGGCGATGGGCCTCACCATGTACGGCCAGATGACGGCCGGCTCGTGGATCTACATCGGCACGCAGGGCATCCTGCAGGGCACCTACGAGTGCTTCGCCGAGATCGGTCGCAAGAAGTTCGGCGGCAGCCTCGCCGGCACGATCACGCTCACCGCCGGCCTCGGCGGCATGGGCGGCGCGCAACCGCTCGCGGTCACCCTGGCCGGCGGCGTCGCGCTGTGCATCGAGGTCGACCGCTGGCGCGCCGAGCGGCGCGTGGAACACCGCTACCTCGACGTGATCGCCGACTCGGTCGACGACGCGATCGCCCGGTGCATCGAGGCGCGCGACGCGAAGCGCGCGCTGTCGGTCGGTCTGGTCGGCAACGCCGCGGTGCTCGTGCCACAGCTGCTCGAGATGGACTTCCCGGCCGACATCGTCACGGACCAGACCAGCGCCCACGACCCGCTCAGCTATGTGCCCGCCGACCTCACGCCGGAGGCGACCGCCGAGCTCGCCCGCACCGATCCGCAGGAGCTCATCCGCCGCTCCCGTGAGTCCATGGCAGCGCACTGTCGCGGCATGGTCGGCTTCCTCGACAAGGGCGCCGAGGTGTTCGACTACGGCAACAGCCTGCGCGCCGAGGCCCAGCTCGGCGGGTTCGCGCGGGCCTTCGACTACCCGGGCTTCCTGCCCGCCTACATCCGTCCGCTGTTCTGCGAGGGCAAGGGCCCGTTCCGCTGGGTGGCGCTGTCGGGCGATCCGGCCGACATCGCCGCCACCGACCGCGCCGTGCTCGAGGAGTTCCCCGACGACGTGCACCTGCGCACCTGGATCGAGATGGCGGGGGAGCGGGTCGCGTTCCAGGGCCTGCCCGCTCGCATCTGCTGGCTCGGCTACGGCGAACGCCACCGCCTCGGCCTGCGCTTCAACGAGATGGTGCGGCGCGGCGAGCTCAAGGCGCCGATCGTGATCGGCCGCGACCACCTCGACTCGGGCTCGGTCGCGTCGCCCTACCGCGAGACCGAGTCGATGCTCGACGGCAGCGACGCGATCGCCGACTGGCCGCTGCTCAACGCGCTCGTCAACACCTCGAGCGGCGCCACCTGGGTCAGCATCCACCACGGCGGCGGCGTGGGCATCGGGCGCAGCATCCACGCCGGCATGGTGTGCCTGGCCGACGGCACCGACCTCGCCGCCGAGAAGCTGTCGCGCGTGCTGCTCAGCGATCCGGGCATGGGCGTGATCCGCCACGCCGACGCCGGTTACGACCGGGCGATCGACGTGGCTCGCGAACGCGGTGTGCGCGTGCCCATGATGGAGGGATGAGCGACATGGCGTACACGATCGAGGGCGACTTCTGGCGCGACGGCGTGGCGTGCGTGCGGGGCGCGTTCGACACCGACATGGTCGACCTCGCCCGCCGGGCGATCGACGCGAACCTCGCCGACCTGTCGCCGCTCGCCAAGCGGGCGAGCGCCGGCGACGACGGTGCGTTCGTCGAGGACTTCTGCTCGTGGCAGCGCATCCCCGAGCTCGAGCAGTTCGTCCGCACCTCGCCCGCCGCGGCGATCGCGGCGCATCTGCTGGGCGGCACGCAGCAGGTGCGCTTCTACCACGACCACGTGCTCACCAAGGAGCCCGGCACCCGTCAGCGCACGCCGTGGCACCAGGACCAGCCGTACTACAACGTCGAGGGCCGCCTGAACCTCAGCGCCTGGATCCCGGTCGACCCGGTGCCGCGCGAGTCCGTGCTCGAGTTCGTGCGCGGCTCGCACCTCGGCCCCTGGTTCATGCCACGCACGTTCCTCGACGGCCAGGCGAAGTGGTTCCCGGAGGGCTCGCTGGCCGAGCTGCCACAGATCGAGGGCAACCCCGACCTCGAGGTGATCGGATGGGCACTCGAACCGGGCGACGCGGTGTTCTTCCACGGCCTCACGCTCCATGCCGCCGGCCCCGTTCCCGGCCCACACCGCCGCCGCGTGCTGTCGCTGCGGTTCCTCGGCGACGACATGCGCCACGTGGTGCGACCGTGGACCACCTCACCGCCGTTCCCGGGCCTCGCCGACGAGCTGCCCGACGGCGCGCCCCTCGACCACCCGCTGTTCCCGGTGCTGTGGTCCGACGCGCGGAGCGGCGCGGCATGACCGTGCGCGAGATCGTCACCGTCGGCCACCCCGTGCTCCGCGAGCGTGCCCGCGAGGTCGCCGCCGACGAGCTCGCCACGTCCGAGGTGCAACAGCTGATCGACGACCTCGTCGACACCATGCGCGCCGCCAACGGCGCCGGCATCGCCGCCAACCAGATCGGCGTGCCGCTGCGCATCACCACGATCGAGGTGAACGACAACCCGCGCTACCCGTACAAGCCGCGCATCCCGCTGACGATCGTGGTCAACCCGATCATCGAGCCGCTCGACGACGAACTCGTCGAGATCAACGAGGGCTGCCTGTCCGTGCCGAACCTGCGCGGCAACGTGATGCGCCACGTCAACGTGCGCGTGCGCTACCTCGACCGCGACGGCGTCGAGCACGACGAGGTCAGGCGCGGGCTGACCGCCGGCACGTTCCAGCACGAGTGCGACCACCTCGACGGAAAGCTCTTCCTCGACCGCGTCACCGATCCCACCACGTTCACCACGTGGGAGCAGTTCGAACGATTCCACCGGGCTGCGTTCGTCGATCGGATCACCGAGTTCGTCCGCCGCGTGGGGAGCTGACCCGCCGTGTCCGACCGCGCCACCTACCACTGCGAACTCGCGTGGCTGGGCGGCGACCACGCGGTCGCCGACGTGCAGATCGACGTCGACGGCGACCGCATCGTCGGCGTCACGCCGGGGGTGCCTGCACCCGATCACGCCGTGTGCTTGACGGGGCTGACGCTGCCAGGACTGGCCAACGCGCACAGCCACGCCTTCCACCGCGCCCTGCGCGGCCGCACCCACGACGGCGTCGGGTCCTTCTGGACGTGGCGCGACCAGATGTACGGACTGGCCGGCAGCCTCGACCCCGACACGTACCACCGTCTCGCCCGAGCCGCCTTCGCCGAGATGGTCGCCGCCGGGGTGACGTGCGTGGGGGAGTTCCACTACGTGCACCACCAGCCCGACGGCACGCCCTATCGCGACGCCAACGTGATCGGCGAGGCGCTCCTGGCCGCAGCCGCCGAGGCCGGACTGCGGATCACCCTGCTCGACACCTGCTACCTGCAGGGCGGCATCGACCAGGCGCCCCATGCGGTGCAACGCCGGTTCAGCGACGTTCGGGTCGACGCCTGGATCGAGCGCGTCGAGGCGCTGTGCGAGCGTGCGACGGCCACCGCCCGGATCGGCGCCGCCGTCCACTCGGTGCGCGCCGTCGACCCCGACTCGATCGAGCGGGTCGCCGGGTGGGCGATCGACCGCGGCGTGCCGTTGCACGCACACGTGAGCGAGCAACCCGCCGAGAACCACGCGTGCGTCGAGGCGTTCGCGCTCACGCCGATGGAGCTGCTCGCCGAGCGTCACGCGCTCGACGCCGTATTCACCGCGGTGCACGCCACGCACCTCACCGAGCACGACGTGAGGTTGTTGCAGATGCACCGATCGATCGTGTGCATGTGCCCCACAACCGAACGCGACCTGGCCGACGGCATCGGCCCCACGGCACGGTTCCTCGAGGCAGAGGTGCCGATCGCGCTGGGCAGCGACTCGCACGCCGTGATCGACCTGTTCGAGGAGGCTCGCGCGGTCGAGCTCGACGAACGCCTGAACTCGCTGGTGCGCGGCAACCACACCGTGCCGACGCTGCTCGAGGCGGCCACGTTGCACGGACACCGCAGCCTCGGATGGGCCGACGCCGGACGACTCGTCGTCGGCGACCTGGCCGACCTGGTCACCGTCGATCTGGGTTCGGTCCGCACCGCCGGCTCGTCGCCGGATCACGCGCTCGCCACGGTCGTGTACGCCGCCGCCGCGGCCGACGTACGCCACGTGGTGGTCGGCGGTCGGGTGCTCGTGCGCGACGGTCGGCATGTGTCGATCGACGTGGCGGGTGAGTTGTCCGACTCGATCGCCGCAGCGTGGCGGGCCGTCGCATGAACACCACCGACCCGACCGGCACGCTCGTGGTCGACCACATCGGGCTGCTCGTCACCAACGACCCCACGCTCGGCGAGGGACCGCTCGGCCTGGTGCGCGACGCGGCGCTCGTGGTGCAGGACGGTCACGTGGTCGCGATCGATCGGGCGGGCAGCACCTCGGCCGCTGCCGACCGCTGCGTCGATGCCGGCGGACGCTGCGTGCTGCCCGGCTTCGTCGACAGCCACACCCACCTCGTGTTCGCCGGCGAACGCGGCGACGAGTTCGTCGCCCGTATGGCCGGCGCCCCGTACGCGGCCGGGGGCATCCGCACCACGGTGCAGGCCACACGGGCGGCGAGCGACGAGCAGTTGCTCGCCCTCACCACGGCCCGCCGCGACGAGGCCGCCCGCGCCGGCATCACCACGCTCGAGATCAAGTCCGGCTACGGCCTCGACGTCGCCCACGAGGCGCGTTGTCTGCACGTCGCCGAGGCGTTCAGCGAGCACACCACGTTCCTCGGTGCGCACGTGGTACCCGCCGAGTTCGAGGGACGGGTCGACGACTACGTGCACCACGTGTGCACCGACATGCTCGACGCAGCCGCCCCGCACGCCCGCTGGATCGACGCGTTCTGCGAGGTCGGCGCGTTCGACGCCGACCAGTGCCGCGCCGTGCTCGAGGCCGGCGCAGCTCGCGGGCTCGGTGGTCGGCTGCACGCCAACCAACTCGGCCACGGCCCGGGCGTGCAGCTCGGGGTCGAGATGGGCTGCGCGTCGGTCGACCACTGCACCTACCTGTCCGCCGCCGACGTCGACGCGTTGGCGGCCGGCACCACGGTCGCCACCTTCCTGCCCGCCGCCGACTTCTCCACTCGCCAGCCGTACCCCGACGCCCGACGCGTGCTCGATGCCGGCGCCACCGTCGCACTGGCCACCAACTGCAACCCGGGCAGCAGCTACACGACCTCGATGTCGTTCTGCATCGCCCTCGCGGTCCGCGACCTGCGGATGACGATCGAGGAGGCGATCCGGGCGGCCACCACCGGGGGAGCGGCAGCGCTGCGTCGTCCCGATCTCGGCGTGCTGCACCCTGGCGCGCGCGCCGACCTCGTCGTGCTCGACGCACCCTCGTACACGCACCTCGTCTACCGGCCGGGCGTGCCGCTGATCGCGGCCACCTATCGGGCGGGCGAGCGCCTCGGGTCACCCGCGGGACCGGACGGGGTCGCGCGTTAGGGTGCTGGCCGCATGGCCCGTACCCCCGACCTCGAACGCCGCCAGGAGCTGCTCGACCGCATCGTCGTCTACCTGGCCGAACACGGGTTGGCCCAGGCCACGCTGCGGCCGATGGCGGCGGCGCTCGACGTGAGCATCAACCGGCTCGTGCATCATTTCGGATCGAAGGACGAGCTCGTCGCGACCGCGCTCGCACGGTCGATCGAGCAGCAGATCGCCGTGCAGGAGACGTGGATGACTCGACGCCGCGAGATGGGGACGGTCGAGTTCTACCGGCGCTGGTGGAAGTGGATCAACGCGTCGCCGTCGAACCTGGCGCTCGTGCGGCTCAATTACGAGGCGGCCGCGCTCAGCGCCGAGGTCACCGGCCTCACCGGTGACGTGCGCGCCGATCAGATCGGCGTGTGGCGCCACGACGTCGAGCAGCGCCTCCGTGCCGAGGGCGTGCCCGAGGACCAGATCGAGGTCGAGGCGAGCTTGAGCAAGGCGATGTTCAGCGGGCTCGTGATGGACCTGCTCGCCACCGGCGACCGCAAGCGGCTCACCGTCGCGCTGGACACCTGGCTCGAACGCCTTTCCCAGCGCATCCGTTCCGTGAATCCCTGACGTCGGATATTCTGACGCTGTTCCATCACGGGGAACGGTTCCACGATGTGGAACGCCCGCGGAACCGGAGTGATCGGGAAGGGGGTGATCATGAACCAACGTCGCTACACCCATGCCCCGATGCAGCGCATCACCCAGCCACTCGTCCGCGAGGACGGTGTGCTGCGGCCGGCCACCTGGGACGAGGCCCTCGACCGGGCCGCGGCCGGCTTCGCCGCCGCACGTGACACGCACGGACCGAACTCGGTCGGTGTGTTCTCGTGCTCGAAGTCGACCAACGAGATGAACTTCGTCGCCCAGAAGTTCGCCCGCGTGGCCATCGGCACCAACAACATCGACTCGTGCAACCGCACTTGACACGCTCCCTCCGTGGTCGGTCTGGCCACAGTCTTCGGAGCAGGTGGTGGCACGTCGAGCTTCGCCGAGATCGAGGAGGCCGATGTCATCGTCCTCTGGGGATCGAACGCGCGCAACGCCCACCCGATCTTCTTCCAGCACGTCCTCAAGGCCGTGCGCCGCGGCGCGCGCCTCTACGCCGTCGACCCACGACGTTCCGAGTCGGCCCAGTGGGCCGACCTCTGGCTCGGCAACCACGTCGGCACCGACATCGCGCTGTCGCACACGATCGCCCGCGAGATCATCCACGCCGGTCTCGCCAACACCGACTTCATCGAACGCGCCACCACGGGCTTCGACGAGTACCGCGCCGCGGTCGAGGAGTGGACCCTCGAGAAGGGTTCCGCCGTCACCGGGGTGCCGGCGGATGCGATCCGCGAGCTCGCGCACTCCTACGCCACCGCCGACCGCGGTCAGCTCTGTTGGACGCTCGGCATCACGGAGCACCACAACGGCGTCGACAACGTGCTCTCACTCATCAACCTGGCGCTGCTCTGCGGCCACGTCGGTCGCTACGGCGCCGGGCTCAACCCGTTGCGCGGGCAGAACAACGTGCAGGGCGGCGGCGACATGGGCGCCATCCCCAACCGCCTCGCCGGCTTCCAGGACATCCTCGACCCGGAGGTGCGCGAGAAGTTCGGCAACGCCTGGGGCGTCACCATCCAGGACCGCTACGGCTGGCACCTCACCCAGATGTTCGAAGCCATGGAGCGCGGCGACATGCGCGCCGTCTACGTGATCGGCGAGAACCCCGCCCAGAGCGAGGCCGACAAGGAGCACACCGTGCACCTCTTGCGCGGCCTCGACCACCTGGTGGTGCAGGACATCTTCCTCACCAAGACCGCCGAACTCGCCGACGTGGTGCTGCCCGGCAGCGCCAGCTGGTGCGAGAGCGAGGGCACCGTCACCAACAGCGAACGGCGCGTGCAGCGCACCCGCAAGGCGCTCGACCCGCCCGCCGGCGCCCGCGACGACATCGAGATCATCCTCGACGTCTGCCGCCGCCTCGGCCACGACTGGAGCTACGGCGCCGAGCCCCGCCAGATCGCCGAGAACGTCTGGAACGAGCTCCGCTCGCTGTCGCCGATGCACGCCGGCATGAGCTACGCCCGCCTCGAGGAGCTGCAGGGCATCCAGTGGCCCTGCTACCACGAGGACCGGCTCGAGCCGAGCTACCTGCACGGTCGACTGTGGGCCGACGACCCCGCCGAGCGCGGCCGGCCGGCACCGTTCAGCGCCGTGGTCGACGACCCGCCCGTCGAAGCGCTCAGCGAGCAGTTCCCGCTGCGACTCACCACCGGTCGCCGGCTCGACTCGTACAACACCGGCGTGCAGTCGGGCGGATTCAGCAACCCGCTGCGGCACGGCGAGTCGATCGACGTGTCGCCCGAGGACGCCCGGCGGATGCACCTCGCCGAAGGCGAATGGGTGCGCGTCAGTTCGCCCCGCGGCACCGTCGAGGCGCCCGTGCGCATCGACCCGGTGTTGCGCCCCGGCCTGGTGTTCATGACCTTCCACTTCCCCGAACAGGTCGACACCAACGTGCTCACCATCGACGCCACCGACCCGAAGGCGGGCACCGCCGAGTTCAAGGCGGCCGCGGTGCGCATCGACAAGATCTCGAGCGACACGTCGCCCACGGTCGCCGGCGCCGCCGCCGGCGAGTGAACGGAACCCGATGGACCTGAAGCTGAGCCCCCACACGCCCACCGACGCCGAGGTCGAGGCGATCGAGTCGGTGCTCGGCTCGGCCGAGTCCTCGTGGTTCGGCGGCGAGCGCACCGCCGGCGACCACCACGTCGCTCGTGGCGGGCACGACCTGCGTGCCGAGCGCCACCGGCTGCTGCCGGTGCTGCACGCCGTGAACGATCGCGTCGGTTGGATCAGCCGTGGCGCGATCAACCACATCGCCCAGCGCCTCGACGTCGCACCGGCCGAGATCCACGGCGTCGCCACCTTCTACGGCCTGTTCAGCGTCACCGAGCGGCCGAGCCGTCAGGTGCACGTGTGCATCGACCTCGCCTGCCAGATCGCCGGCGCCGAGGTGCCAGAAGGCGCCCATCCGTCGCCGTGCCTCGGCCTGTGCGAGCGGGCCCCGGCCGTGTTCGTCACCGATGCCGGCGAGCAGCCCAGCAAGGGTGTGCTCGCACCGGCCACGCCCGTGCAGGTGCGCGACCTCGTGGCCGGCGCGCAACTGCCCGACGAGACCGCACCCGACGTCGCCACGCCCCAGGTGCACGTCGACCGCAGCGACCTCGTGCTGTTGCGCCGCGTCGGCCTCGTCGACCCGTCGAGCCTGCACGCCTACCGCGCCCACGACGGCTACCTCGCACTGCGTCGGGCGATCGAGATGGGCCCCGAGGCGGTCGTCCGCGAGGTGCTCGAGTCGAAGATCATGGGCCGGGGCGGCGCCGCCTTCCCTGCCGGCCGCAAGTGGGACACCGTCGCCCACCACCCCGTGCGCCCGCACTACCTGGTGTGCAACGCCGACGAGAGCGAGCCCGGCACCTTCAAGGACCGCTCGATCATCGAGGGCGACCCGTTCAGCCTGATCGAGGCGATGACCATCGCCGCCTACGCGACGGGCTGCGAGCGGGGCTATGTGTACCTCCGCGGCGAGTACCCACGGGCCGAGCGCACCCTGCGCCACGCGATCGCCGTGGCCGAGGAGCACGGTCTGCTCGGCGACGACGTGATGGGCGCCGGGTTCTCGTTCCACCTCGAGGTGTTCGTCGGCGCCGGCGCGTACATCTGCGGTGAGGAGACGGCGATCTTCAACTCGATCGAGGGCTATCGCGGCGAGCCGCGCAACAAGCCGCCGTTCCCCGTCGATGCCGGTCTGTTCGGCAAGCCGACGCTGATCAACAACGTCGAGACGCTCGCCAACGTGTTGCCGATCGTGCTCCACGGTGGCGAGGCCTTCAGCCGCACCGGCACGCCCGGCTCCACGGGCACCAAGCTCTTCTGCGTCTCGGGATCCGTCACCACGCCCGGCGTGTACGAGCTGCCGTTCGGCGCCACGCTGCGCCAGGTCATCGAGTCCGCCGGCGGCGTGGCGAACGGGCACCAGCTCCGCGCCGTCCTGCTCGGTGGCGCCGCCGGGTCGTTCGCACTGCCGGGCGACCTCGACGTCCCGCTCACCTTCGAGGACCTGCGCGCCAACGGACTCACCCTCGGCAGCGGCGTGGTGATGGTGCTCGACGAGCACGTCGACCTCGTGCAGTTCGTGCACCGCATCGCCGCGTTCTTCCGCGACGAGAGCTGCGGACAGTGCGTGCCGTGCCGTGTGGGCACGATGCGTCAGGAGGAGGTGCTGCAGCGCATGGAGCACCACGGACCCGACTTCGATGCCGACCGACGGCTGCTCACCGATATCGGACGGGTGCTGCGCGACGCCTCGATCTGCGGCTTCGGCCACTCCGCCCACGGCGCGATCGAGAGCGCCATCGCCAAGCTGGGGGTCTTCTCGTGACCACGACCGACCCGCGACCCGGTACGCCCGTCGCCCCTCCCAAGCACGTCGTGGAGCTCACCATCGACGGCGATACGGTCAAGGTCGCCGAGGGCACCACGGTGCTGCAGGCCTGTCGCAGCAACGGCTGCGACGACATCCCGACGCTCTGCTACGGCGAGACGCTCACCCCCAAGAACGCGTGCCGCGTGTGCATGGTCGAGGTCGAGGGCTCGCGCACGCTGGTGCCGTCGTGCTCGCGCAAGGTCGAGGCCGGCATGGTGGTGCGCACCGACACCGAGCGCGTGCAGCACAGCCGTCGCATGGTGCTCGAGTTCCTCGGCTCGTCCACCGACCTGTCGCTGACCCCCGGCGTCGACCGCTGGAACGAGCAGTACGGCGTCGACACCGACCGCTACGGCGACGAGCCTGCCACCAAGGCCCAGCCCGTGAAGCGCGACAACGAGCTGTACGTACGGGATTACGAGAAGTGCATCCTCTGCTACAAGTGCGTCGACGCATGCGGTCCGCAGTGGCAGAACACGTTCGCGATCGCCGTGGCCGGACGTGGCTTCGACGCCCACATCGCCGCCGAGTACGACGCCGAGCTGCCCGACAGCGCGTGCGTGTACTGCGGCAACTGCATCGCCGTGTGCCCGACGGGCGCGCTGATGTTCACGAGCGAGCACGACATGCGCGCCGCCGGCACGTGGGACGAAGGCCGTCAGACGCAGACCGACACGATCTGCCCGTACTGCGGGGTGGGCTGCCAGGTCACCCTGCACGTGCAGGACAACTCGATCGTCAAGGTCACCAGCCCGTCCGACCACTCGGTCACCCACGGCAACCTGTGCATCAAGGGCCGCTTCGGCTTCCAGCACGTCCAGAACCGCGGCTGACCCGGGTCAGCGCCAGAAGCCCTGCACGTCGACGATCAGGTGGGCCTGGCAGCCCGCGGCGCCGGCACAGAACACCTTGAGCGAACGGTCCGAATCGAGCTTCACGATCAGCCCGTTCGCGAGGGTGAGCCCATCGGACCACCAATTGATCGATGAGGCGCTGACCGAGGCCGCCGATCCGGGCGCGACCGAGAGATAGCCCGACGCCTTGGTCTCGGTCACGGTGACGTTGACCGCGACGGCGGTCGCACCCGCCGGCACCACGTCCGCGACGGCGACGGCCCCGGTGTCGAGCGCACGGCCGTCGGCGACCGACAGGGTCCGTGCGGTCCCACCCACCAGCGCACCCGTCGCCGGGGCCGGCACCCTCGAGTCGAACACGCGGACGGGATCGATCGGGTGGAACGCGCCCCCGGTCGCCGGCCCGGCGATCGTCCGCCACGTCCCGGGTGCCCCGGCCGCGACGCAGTACCACAGCGCCCCGGTGGCGTCGGTCTCGAGCACCCGGTCGGGCACGGTCACACCGGAGCGGTCGGGCGGGGCGGCACCCTCCCAGCCGTCGACCCGGAGTGCGCCGGTCCGTCCCGAGAACGTGCCGCCGAGGCCGCTGTCGCTGAACCCCTCGACCCCGAGCCGACCGCCGCTCCCGCGCACGCCGACCCCGTTCGGATCGTCGGCCGTCGCGTCGACGCCGGTGCCCGACGCCTCGGCGACGATCGCGGTCGCGTTCGACGTCCACACCGCCCGCGAGTGGATGCCGATGCCGTGAACGGGCGAGGAGAAGGTCTCGACGTACAGACCGCGCCGAACCGCCGCGTCCATGTTCCCGACGGCGACCGCCGCCGGGGTGGGCGAGACGTTGGACGGGATCCCGATGCCGTAGGTGGCGAAGATGAATCCGTGCTCGTTGGGACGAGAGCCGTTCAGCTGCTGACGGACGACGTCGCCGACCGACGTGGCGCCGCCGGTCGTGTATCCCGTGTCGGCAGCGGCACGGCCACTGCCGACCGCTGACGCGGCGACGCCCATGGCGGCAGCGCCGGCGAGCTTCAGCAGCTGACGCCGCCCGGCACGAGCACCGCTGTCGTTCTCGCCGTCGAGGCGTCTGCGGAGATCACGTACCTCGGCTCGAAGAGCGTCGAGCTCGTCGGACGACGTCGGTGCGGGTGCAGCGTGCTGGGCCATGCGGCACCGTCGCGCGGCGAGATCCGCGAGTCATCAGCACCCGGTACTCAACACCTCCCGACCGGTACTCATCGGACGAACCGGGCGATCGCGGTCGGCCCACGGGTCGGCCCGAGTCAGCGCTTCGCGCGCTCCTCTTCGTAGTTCGCGATCGCGGTGAGCTGTGCGTTCAACGTCGCGTCGACCCAGCGGCTGCCCGCACCGACCACGCGGTCGTAGCTCGCCTGCACCGGGGCGAGCTGACCGGTGAAGTGCGGCATCACCTGCTCGGCGAACAACTCGTAGCTGCGCAGCGTCGCCGGGAAGTCGGCGAGGTCGGCACCGAGGAACAGGTAGCAGCCGAACCCGCCGGTCTTGTCGACGAGGCGCTCGAGCTGCTCGATCGCCATCTCCGGCGTGCCGATGACCATCCGGCCGCTCTCGTTGGCGTAGTCGACGAAGTCGCTGTAGTCCGACGGCGGCGGGGGAGCGCTCGGGTCGCCCGTCGGGATGATGTGGCTCAGGTACTCGAACACCCACTGCAGGCCGTACTCACAGTTCTTCTTCGCCTGCTCGACGGTCTCGGCGATGTGCATCGGGCCCATCAGGCGCCACTGCTCGCGAGGCGCCGCATGACCGTGGCGGGCGGCCTCCTCCTGCCAGACGTTGTAGTTGTAGTCGAGCACCTGGAACGCCGCCGGCTCGGTCGCGGCGATCGACAACATGCCCGTGCCGTACCGGCCGGCGAGCTTCGACCCCGACGGCGAGATCGACGACGCGACCGCGACGTCGAAATCGCTGTAGGGCCGGATCTGCAGCACCGCCTCGTCGCACGTGAACCAGTCGGTGCGTTCGGTCACGGTCTCGCCGGCGAACAGGCGCATCATCACGTCGAAGGCCTGCTCCATGCGCGGGCGCTGCTGCAGCGGGTCGATGCCGAGCATGGCGGCGTCGCTCGTGAGCTGGCCCGGACCGGCGCCGAACATCATCCGGCCGCGCGTGAGGTGGTCGAGCATCACGATCCGGTCGGCGAGGATGAACGGGTGGTGGTAGGGGAGCGAGTTCACCCCGGTGCCGAGCTTGATGTGCGAGGTGCGCTGCGCAGCTGCGGCGATGAACACCTCGGGGCTCGCGATCAGCTCGCTGCCCGCTGAGTGGTGCTCTCCGATCCAGGCCTCGGCGTAGCCGAGCCGGTCGAGGTGCTCGACCAGCTGCAGGTCGCGGTGCAGGGCCAGGGTCGGGTTCACCCCGGTCTTGTGCATCGGTGGCATGAACACACCGAAACGCAACGGGCGGGCGTGGGGCTGGAAGCGCGGCATCCGCGCATCGTGCCACATCGCCTCGACCCATCCGACGCCCGGACCGCCCCAAACCACACGTGGCGTCGACGATCTCGCGCGACGCCACGACCTCGGGCTGCGTCGAATGGCACGTGAACGCGACGGTCGGCGCGGGTTCGTACAGGGCAGGTTCGTGCAGGGCGGGGGAGGACGACATGGCGATGGCGACCGACGAACGTGATCAGGCGACCGGCGGCGACGGGATCGAACAGCTGATGTCACCGATCGCCGGGGTGAGCCTCGAGCTGTACGCCCGGATCGTCCGCTCGATCGCGATGGTGAACCACGACCTGTCGATGCTCGAGCCGATGGCCGCGCTGCACGGCGTGACCCGCGAGGCCTGGGCCGAGGCGCGGCGGGGCTGGAATCTCCGCATCGGGGCCGAGCCTGCCGTCAACCAGGTCTTCCAAGTGCTCTACCACTCGACGGTGCCGTAACCTCGCCCGGTGCCCGACCGATCCCCGTTCCTGCTCGAACCCGACGTCGTCTTCCTCAACCACGGCAGCTTCGGGGCCACGCCGCAACCCGTCTTCGACGCCTACCAGCAGCTGCAGCGCACGCTCGAGGCACAGCCCGTGAGGTTCCTGCAACGCGAGGCCGACGAGCGCCTCGCGACCGCACGCGCACGCCTGGCCGGGTTCGTCGGGTGCGCTGCCCGCGACCTCGTGTACGTGCCCAATCCCACCACCGCGATCAACATGGTCGCCAAGAGCCTCCGCTTCGAACCCGGCGACGAGATCCTCACGACCGACCACGAGTACGGCGCGATGGACCGCACCTGGCGCTGGATCTGCAACCGCAGCGGTGCGCGATACGTGCGGGCGCACATCCCCTTCGGTGTCACCGAGGACGAGTTCGTCGAGCGGGTCTGGCGCGAGCGCACACCGCGCACGAAGGTGCTCTTCCTCAGCCACATGACCAGCGCGACGGCGATGCGGTTCCCGGTCGACGAGCTGGTGCGCCGCGGCCGCGAGGCCGGGATCCTCACGATCGTCGACGGCGCGCACATCCCCGGGCACGTCCCACTCGACCTCGAGGCACTCGGCTGCGACGTGTACACCGGCGCGAACCACAAGTGGATGTGTGCACCCAAGGGGTCGGCGTTCGTGTACGCCCGCCGCGACGTGCAGCCGCTGCTCGCGCCGTTGGTGGTGAGCTGGGGCTGGGAGAGCGATCACCCGAGCGGCTCCACGTTCGTCGACCACCACGAATGGCAGGGCACCCGCGACCTGGCGGCCTACCTGGCGACGCCTGCAGCGATCGACTGGATCGAGCGGCAGGACTGGTCCGGCGTGCAGCAGCGTTGCCACGACCTGTTGGTCGATGCCTGCCGCCGCGTCGACGAGCTCACCGGGCTCACGTCCGTCTACGCCGACGACGGCTTCCCGTGGACCGCGCAGCTGGCCGTGGTGCGGATGCCCGACGTCGATCCGGTCGAGCTGAAGCGACGGCTGTACGACGAGCACCGCGTCGAGACCCCGGTGCACCGCTTCGGCGACCAGGTCCTGCTGCGGATCTCGATCGCGACCTACAACACCACCGACGACGTCGAGGCCCTCGTCCAGGCCCTGTCGTCGCTGCTCCCGCGCTGATCGGCGGACGCTCGTCGTGGCACTCGCCTTCGCCGTCGTGTCGGCCGTCCTGCTCGGCGCGTCCGACTTCTTCGCCGCACGCGCCGCCAGGTACACCGCGTCGATCACCGTCACGCGCACCGCCGTGGCCGTGTCGACGGTGCTCTCGCCGCTGCTGCTGCTCGTCGTCGACTGGCGCTGGATCGCCCGCGACGTGGTGATCGCGGTGCTGTCGGGTCTCGGCATGACCACCGGCCTGCTGTTGCTCTACCGCGGCTATGCCGTCGCACGCATGGGCGTGGTCGCGCCGATGTCGTCGGTGCTGCTGGCCGCGGTGCCCGTGGTCACCGACCTCGTCCGCGGCGACGCCCCGGGTGCGCTCGGCAGCGTCGGGATGCTGATCGGGCTGGCCGCGCTGGTGCTGACCGGCTACACGCCCGGCGGCGCGGGCAGCGTGCGCCTGGGCGCGCTGCTCGGGGTGTCGTCCGGTGTGGCGTTCGGCGTGGCGTTCACGTTGATGGGCGAGGTCGACGAGGCCAGCGGTCTGTTGCCGGTCGTGCTCCAGCGGCTCGCCGGCATCGCGATGCTCACGGTGGTGGGCGTGATCGGATCGGCACCGTTCTTCGCGAGCGAGCGCACGTCGCGGCGCAACGCCACGATCGCCGGCACCTTCGCGGTCGTCGCGATCGCCTCGCTGCAGCTCGGCTTCCAGAAGGGTTCGAGCGGTCCGGTCTCCGTCGCCGCGTCGCAGTTCGCCACGGTCGCCGTGATCCTGTCGGTGCTGTTCAACCGCGAGCGGATGCGATGGTGGCAGGGCGTCGGCGTGGCGGCGACGGCGGTCGGCGTGGCGCTCATGGCCGCCGGCGGCTGACCGGACTCGCGGTCTGTCAGGATCGACGGATGGACAGCGTGGTGAGCGTGGCGGAGATCAACGACTTCCTCGAGCGCGACTTCCCCGGCAACGGCAACCGGTGCGATCAGGTGGGTGACGGATGGGCGGTCGCGCTGATGCGTACCGACGGGATCAACCTGCGCCCCGGCGGCATCATCAGCGGTCCGACCGTCTTCGGGGTCTGCGACGCGGCGCTGTACTACGCCTGCTTCACCCGCATCGGGATCGAACCGATGACGCTCACCAGCGAGCTCTCGATCCGGTTCCTGCGGCCCGCACGGGGGAGCGAGCTGCGCGCCCGCGCCGACCTGCACCAGGTGGGGCGACGGTCGATCATCGGCTCGATCGTGGCCTGGACCGACGACCGGGCCAAGCCCGTCGCCGTGGCGCAGGGCACGTACGTGCGGCCCACTGCGTGAAGGCGGGCACGAGCACCTCGTCCCATGGCGACGATCCACGGCTCCGTGCCTGCCAGGCCGGTCCCGGTTCGCTGTGAGTTCGCTGTCGACCGCAGCCGATAGGGTCCGCCCATGACCGATCGCGCCAAGCCGACCATCACCATCCCCGAGGGCGAGCCGCCCGCAGAGCTCCGGATCGACGACGAGATCGTCGGTGACGGCGACGAGGCCACGATCGGCAAGCGGGTCATCGTGCACTACGCCGGGGTCGCGTGGAGCACGGGACGCGAGTTCGACGCGAGCTGGAACCGGGGGAGCACCTTCGACTTCCGCCTCGGTGCCCGCGAGGTGATCGAGGGCTGGGACAAGGGTGTCGCCGGCATGAAGGTGGGCGGCCGTCGCCGGCTCACCATCCCGCCCGAGATGGGCTACGGCAGCCGTGGTGCCGGTGGCGTCATCAAGGGCGGCGAGACGCTCGTGTTCGTCGTCGATCTCATCGCGGTCCGCTGAACGAGGCGGGGGATCCCCGGGTGACGGTGCGCGTCGCCCGCGGGTGACGCCCGCCGGACGGTCGGAGCGTTCGATCGGCCCCTCGCAGGGCACCCTCGGGCTCGCCGGATCGCCGCATGGGCCGAACGACCAGTTGTCCCACGCGCCCCGTCCGACGGGCTCGGGGTCCCGTAACCTCGGCCGGGTGACCACCGTCGACCGACCGCGAGCGATGCCGGCGCGTCGACTCGACCCCTCGGGTCCGGGCACGGCCGACCTCGCCGGCGTCCGGCTCACCGTGTCGAGCCTGGTCCGCTGGTCCCCGCTCGTCCTCGCCGCCGCCCTGCTCGGATGGCTGCTCGGCTCGGCGATCCCGTCGCTCGGGCACCACGACCGCGCCACCGCCACGCTCGCGCTCAACAGCGAAGTGGTGTGGCCGTACTACGACGCCACCATCACCCGCCAGGCGGCGCTGTTCGACGAGGCCGGCGTTCGGGCCGCCGCCGAGGCGATGGTGGGCGCCACCGCCGACGACGTCGACATCACGGTCGACGAGACGCAGACCAACGCCGCGTTCTGGCTCACCGTCGAGGCCGAGGATCCCGACGATGCGGTCGCGCTCGCCGCGGCGATGGCCGACGGCCTGGTCGCTGCCAACCTGGCCGAGCAGCGAGACGAGCTGCAACCGTGGATCGACGATCTCACCGGTCGGCTCGCCGAGCGCCAGCAGGTGCTGACGGACCTGCAGCAACAGCTCGACGTGCAGAAGTTCGGCAACGACACCGCCGGCGCCGCGCTGACCGAGGACCAGATCGCCGCGGCGTCCCGCACGATCGCCGACCTGACCGAAGAGCTCGCCTCGGCAGAGGCCGACCTCGCCGGCACCCCGCCTCGCGTCGACGTCGTGGCACCAGCGGCACCGGGCGACGACCGCAGCGACGACGTGCGCGCCGGTCTGGTCACCGCCGCCGTGCTCGCGTTGGCGGCGATCGCCCTGGCACCCACCCTCGATCGCCGTGTCGCTCGCGTGCGCTCGGTCGCGCAGCTGCGTCGCATCTGGCCCGACATCCCCGTCGTGGCCGAGGGGCCCGGCACCGACCTGCTCGGAGACGACCTCGCGTCGATGGTCGAACTGGTCGCGTTCGGACGCGAACGTCCGACGCCGGATCCCGCTGGTGTCGCCGAGGACGAGCGCGCCGAGGGCGACGAGCGTGACGACGCCTCCCCGGGCGTCGAGGACGTCGAGGGCGACGAGGACGTCGAGGGCGACGAGGGCGACGAGGACGACGGCGCCGACCGGGACGACGAGGACGACGAGGACGTGGGTCGGGCCGAGGACGAGCGGGCGGCCCCTGCGAGCGACGTCGACGACGCGCCTGACGACCGGACCACCGACCTCGTGGTGCTCACCACCGACCCGCGGACGGCCGGGCGGATCCCCGCCGGCGTCGACGTGGTGCTCCTCGGCAGCCGCGGCAGCGCGTCACGGTTGCGCGCCGCCGGCCGGGTGCTCGTGGTGGTACCGCGCGGGCGCATCGCCCTGCACCGGCTCGATGCCGTGGCCGACGAGCTCGTCGTGCTCGAGGCGCCGGTCCGTGCGGTGGTGCTGGCACGCCGATGACGGCGACGGCCCCCGCTCGCGGCCTCCTGGCCGGCCGCCTCGGCGGCTCCGCGGAGCCGCCGAGAGCGACGAGAGCGACGCGACCCGATCGCGTCGTCGTCGCACTCCTCGTCCTCACCGCGGTCGAGCCCGAGCACACCCCGTTCACGGCGCTCACCTCCGTCGACGGGATGCGGTGGTGGTACCTCGTTCCCGTGTGGAGCGTGGTGCTGCTGATCAGTCTGGTCGACGGCCGGGGCCTCCGCCGGGCCGTGCGCGCGCCGGCACGTTGGCTGTTGGCCGCCGCCGTGTGGATGCTCGTCACGAGCCCGCTCGGCATGGTGCCGCACCTCGACGTCGTCACCGCCGCCGGCTTCGGCGCGTTCGTCCTCGCCGGCGCCGCGATCGTCGATCGCGGTGGCTGGCCCGCCGTCCGCGCAGCGCTGTTCCCGGCCTCGGTGATCCTGCTGGCCGCGAGCGTCATCGCCGAGCTGGTCCGGCTCGACGACGGGCGGTGGTACGGCCTCTTCCGCGATGCGAATGCGCTCGCGTTCGCGACCGTGGTGGCGGCGTTGAGCGGTGTCGACCGTTGGATGCGAGGCGGCAGGGGAGGGCTCGTCCTCGCGTTGGCTGCGCTCCCGGTCCTGGTGCTCACCGACGGCCGGATGGCGATGGTGGCACTCGTCGTCGGCCTCCTGGTCCTCGTCCGGCCTGCGCTCCCGCGTTGGCTCGTGCCGCTCGCCTTCGGCGGGGCGCTGATCGTCGCGATCGTGCTGGTGACCGACGAGTCGCTGGGGGAGCGCGCCGGCCGGACGGTCGCGCGCAGTGGCGACGTCACGGAGATCACCACCTTCACCGGCCGCACCGACATCTGGGCGGTCGTCCTCGATCAGGTTCGCGACCGACCACTCACCGGGGTCGGCGCCGCGAGCACCCCGCAGGTGTTCCTCGACGCGCAGCGCGACGGTCGACTCGAGTGGACGGTCACGCACGCGCACGACCTGTGGTTGCAGCTCGCGATGAGCGGTGGGCTGGTGGCCGTCGCATTCGTCGGCCTCGGCGCGCTCGGGTTCGCGGTGCGCGCGACCCGACGCCCGATCCGCGATCGCGACGCCTTCATGCTCGCGTTGTTGGTGCACGGCCTCACCGAGGACGTCGTCGCCGAACCCCGGTACACGCTGCTGCTCGCTGCCGCAGCGATCGCGTCGAGCGGTCGGACCCGACCGCGCCGGGTGGTGGCGCGCCGCGCTCGTGCGGCCCGTCCTCCCAGCTGAGGAGCATTCTCGACCATCTCGACCCCCTCAAGTACGGGGGGTGCGGGACCGATGACTTCCGACGATGGTCGAACACACTCGTCCGACGAACACCGGGCAGCGGACGAGCCGCGCACGCCCCCTTGCGCTGGTGGCCACCGTGGTGCTCTGCGGCCTCGCCGCGGCGGGCGCCGTCACCCGTGCCCGTGCCGCCGACCGCGAGCAGGCCGCCGAGCAGCGGTCCGCCGACGGCATCGAGATGATCCAGCTGCGCAGCGAGCTGCGACGCGTGCATCTCGCCGAGACCAACCTCCTGATGCTGCAACTGATCGACGGCGTCGAGGACGTCGCGCCCGACGGCGAGCTCGACGCCCGACTCGAGACGGCACGGGACGAACGCTCGTCGGCTCGCGAGCGGGCGGTGAACCGGCTCGCCGAGATCATCGGCCACGGCGGCTCCACGGCGGCCGAAGCCCTGTTCCTCCGCGACCTGCTGACGTCCGACGGTCTGGCCGACGTACGCGAGGCCGATCCGAGCGTGCTGTTCGACACCGGTCGTGCCGCGGCGCGCGACAGCCGCCCGCCGGTCGAGCAGAGCACCGAGGAAGAGCTCGCGCTCTACGACCTGATGCGCACCGACGCAGCCGGCGCACAGGTGTTCAACGACGCGATGGACGCGGCGTACACCCTGCTGCAGCCCGAGCCTCCCGAGCTGATGGCCGACTACGTCAGCGGGTCCGAGCCCTACATCCGCAGCGAGGGCGGGTACCTCGGACCCGACGAGACCCAGCCGCTCCTGGACAGCTACGTCTACGACCAGACCGCGGCGACCCCGCTGCCCGAGGTGGCCGTGGTGAGCGACCGCATCGTCGCCAGTCGCCTGTGGACCTACGACCAGTGGATCGTCTCGTGGCAGGACGGCACGCCGGGTCCGGCACCGCTCGGGCTCGACGAACTCGACGACGAGGTGACCTCGGTGCAGGCCGACCTCCGCCGGATCATCGACCCCCGGCTCGCATCAGCGCTCGACGTCCACCGGGCCGCTGCCGACCGGGCACATCAGTACGAGCTGCAGTGGTGGGCGGCGGCGGTGTTGCTCGGTGCCGCGGCGCTCGTGGCACTGATCGTGCTCGCGATCAGCCGCTGGCGCGCGGTGCACCGGCAGGTCGCACGGAGCGCGACCGATCCGCTCACCGGCGTCGGCAACCGGCACCAGCTCGATCGTCAGGTGGCCACCGATCTCGCCAACCCCGTCTACGGGTGGCACCTCGTCGCCGCGATCGACATGGATCGCTTCAAGATGATCAACGACACCTGGGGCCACCAGGTGGGCGACCGCGTGCTGGTCGAGGTCGCCCGCCGGCTGAGCGCCGTGGTCGACGGATGGCGGGGGAGCGCCGCCGGCATCGCCGGTCAGGTGGTGCGGATGGGCGGCGACGAGTTCCTGCTCGCGCTCCATGCGAAGACCCCGATCAACGAAGCCATCGTGCGTCAGCAACTCGACGACGTCCGCCAGTCGAGCATCCGGGTGGCCGGCGGCGATACCGAGGGCGACGCGGGCGACGAACGGGTGCAGCTCATGTACAGCGTCGGCGTGGCGGTCGCGACGGGCCCGGTCGAGCTGGACGACCTGGTGCGGACCGCCGACCTCGCGTCGTACGAGGAGAAGGCGGAGCGGTCGCGCCACCTGGTGGATCGCCGCCGGAGCCAGCCCCACGAGGCCCGCGGCGCATCGCCCCAGCACAGCGCCGTCGACTGACCCCGCGATCGAGGGGAGCCCCGTCGACACCCAGCTCCTCCGCCAATTGTCATAACGTCGATTATGGGCGTTGTGACGGTCGAGTCGGGACATCCAGGGCAGTGGCGGCCAAACGGTTCTGGGCGCCGGAGACGACTCACCGACGCAGCTCACGACGACGTGCTGGCGCCCAGGATCTACCGAGCCGCACGACGCCGGGTCCGACGTCGATGTCCTGGGCGCCGGTGACGACTCACCGACGCAGCTCACGAACATGCGCTGGCACCCAGAACGTGTCACGGGGCCGCGAACGTGATCGACGAGTCGCCGATGCCCCCTCCCACCACACCACCCCGAATAGCGTCATGACGATATGAAGGGACGACTCGTCACCCCGGGGCGCCGAGCTTGCGGTCGGCCAGCGGCACGGCCGCGTCGAGCAACCACCGCAGCGCGTCGAGCAGCTCGGCCTTCGTCATGTCGCGCGACAGGTCGCGCCGGGTGTCGGCGACGGCGCACTCGAGCACGTACAGGTCGTCGTGCAACGCGTCGAGCTCGCTGCGCGCCATGACGAGTTCACCGTCGCTGAGCGCGAGTTCACGCGATCGCTGACGCGCCACCCAATCCCACTGACGGCACCGCTGCGAGCAGAACTCCCGTGGCCGCCCCGGCCCGTCTCGCGCCTCGAGCGGGAACCGACACCAGCGACACCGCCGTTCGATCGCGGCGGGTCCGCTCCCCTCCGCTCCCTCGTCGTCCGCGGATTGCGTCATGACGAAACCGTACCCACCATCTCCCCCGGCTCGGTGGACCGACGGCGCTCGATGCTCGAGCGGTGCGCGACGAGGGGGTCGCCGCTCGTCGGCCACCCCCTCGTCACCGGCTCCGTCACGGATCCGTGCGGTCGGATCAGACGCCCTGGTCGTTCGCTGCAGCCCAGATCCAGCGGCTGCCGACCACGGCGCCGGTGGCCGCGTCGTACACGGTGACCTGCGCCTGGTACGACGTGTTCGGCAGCACGCCCGTCACGGTGAACGTGCCGCTGGCCGGCGCCGGGTCGGCCAGGTGGGCGACCGATGACGGCGACGCCGAGAGGTGGAGTTCCGTCGCCACACGCACCCGCTGGCCCTTCACACAGGGCTTCACCGAGTAGGCGACGTCGATCGTCGGGATGCCGCTCTCGGCGGGATTGGCATCGCCCTGATAGCTCAGCGACTTCACGGGGTTGCACGTGCCGGTTCCACCGGTGGCACCACCGATGCCGTCCTTGGCCTCCGCACCTGCGGCGACAGCGCCGAGGACGAGGCTGCTCGTCACCGCGGCGAGTGCGAGTCGACGGGTGAGGCGGCGGGTGCCGTGGATGATGGTGGACATGATGGCGGTCTCCTCGTCGCGCGATGGCGCCGCCGGGATGACGGCAGGATCGGCGCAGGAGGAGTGTCGGCGCGATGACGTGCCGTTCAGCATCGGACCATGGTCGTAGCACTACCGTCGACGGGGTGCACCGCATGCCGCGCACCCACACCACCCCGCCGCGGGACGTGGTCGGCCGATGACGACCGACATCGAGGTGCACGTGCGCCCCGGGGCGAAGCGCACCCGTGTCGGAGGTTCGCACGGCGGAGTGCTCACCGTCGCGGTGACCGCTCCCCCGGCCGACGGCAAGGCGAACGAGGCCGTGTGCGAGGCGATCGCACGCGCCTTCGGGGTGCGCACCTCGGCCGTCGAGCTCGTGCGCGGTCACACCTCGCGCCGCAAACACCTGCGCATCGACGTCGACGAGGCGGCCGGCCGGGCCCGCCTCGCCGAATTGCTCGACGGCTGACGGGCCACGCGCCGCTCGGGCCGGCGCACACGCCGACCCGAGCTGCGCGACGCGGCGGTCAGTTGCCGTTCGAGCCGGCGGTCGTGGCGAGCCCGGCGCCCGTCTCCGGGGCCAGGCGACGGATCAAGGTGGCGGCGAGTCCGTCGATGCTGCCGCCCGAGGTGACGAGCACGTCGGGCA
>WBZL01000208.1_pt1 | contig 25803 bp, 25 predicted proteins | sample 5204291 | NCBI WGS metagenome assembly WBZL01 (sample SAMN12344345, study PRJNA552823) | activated sludge metagenome | biome: Activated sludge suspended growth; feature: Nitrification reactor; material: Wastewater; isolation source: activated sludge from nitrification reactor of wastewater...
TTCCGTGGCGCTGATGTCTCGGCCGCCAGCCACGCACATCCCCAGGATGTCGTGCCAGATCCCCTTGTAATCGTTGGGCCAGTTGGAAACCTCAGGCTTGCCTGAGGCGACGGCCCGCTGCATCAAATCAATGACGGCATCAGAAGCGGTGACCGGGATTTTGAAATGCTGTCGGGTAACCTCCGCCAATCCCAGTCGGTTGAGGCGGGCGTCCAGCAACTGGCCTTCCTGGATCATTTCGATACGGTCAGGCCCGGCGTGAATTAAAACCGGTTCCTCTTCGGTAGAAACGCCTGGACTGAGCGTTGCCGCAGCAGACGACCAATACAAGCCCATTTCCGAAAATGGCACGGTTGGCGGCGCCAGTTTGACTACTGAAGCGTAGCCCAGCTCACGGCAAAGGGTATCGGCCGTTTCCAGGACACGCTGGTAGCCGGCGGCATCCATCTGGTCGGTGGGGTGGGCAGGGCTTCCTTGTGGAAATAAAAAAGCGGCCACCGCATTGGTGACCGCCTGGTAGGAAAGATAGGTTTCGCCGTCGGCCAGGAGGGTCGGCAGCGCAGCTATCTGCGTTTTAAGTTTTTTCATATGCGACTCCGGAAAGGCCTCCTGATGGGGTGGGACATCACCCCATCGGCGCGGTTACGCGCCAAACGGCCGTTTTGAAGCCCTCTTTCGGCGTCTGAGAGCCGTTCTAAGAAATTTTTAGGATTTTTTCGCCGGGAATTTTGGCGGATTTTTGGGTGCTTTTTTGACCATTCAGGCAGCACTTCGAATGCTCAATTTCGTGGAGCCGCTCAGAACAGGCGCTGGCTATTGAGCCGTTAGCGCCAGCTCAATCTGGATGAAGTCGCCGGCCGTCACCTGCAGGCTGCGCATCGGTTCCAGGTAGCGTTCCGTCGTCGTGATGCTGGCGTGGCCCAGCATCTGCTGGATTTGCCGCAGGTCGGCGCCGCCTTTCAAGGCCAACGCCGCCGCCGTCCGCCGCAGGTCGTGTGCAGCAAGGGCTGCTTCTCCTTTCCTATTATAGTGGCCCGCCGCCAGCACATGTTCCTTGACCACATTGTAGATCGCCTGCGGGGTTAAAAACCCATCGGTGCGCGTGCCGCCTTTGGTGCGCACGACGCCGGCCAAACTGCCGTCTTTGTTCAACGCCAGGAAGATACGGCCGTCTTGCCGCCCCGCCGTCTGCCCCCATCTATCCAGCGCCACCTTCACCCAGGGCGGGATGCCCACCGAGCGCACCCGGCCGCGCTTGCCCACCAGGTCGATGATGGCCCAACGGCCGTCTCGCTGCTGGATCATCGCCCAGGTCAGCCCGGCCACTTCGGCGCGACGCAGGCCGGTGCCAATCATCAGCGCCAGGATCGCCTGGTCGCGGATTGCCTTACGCAGCGGAATCTCCTCCCGCCGCCAGCGGATGACCGGCGTATTAATGAGCTGTTCCGCCTCTTCCTTGGTCAGCCAGTTGCCGGCGCGGACGCCCTCCTGCTTCACCCCCTTCACGCGCTCAACCCCGTAGGCCAGGGTGGGGGGAACGAGGCCGTTATCGGCTGCCTCGGCCGCCAGCTTGCGGATGGCGGAGAGCGACTGGTTGATGCTGCTGCGGCTTTTACCGGATTGCAGCATCTCTTCCCGATAAGCGTTGATGGTCGCTTTGGTGAAGCCGGGGCGGCCGTTGCCATCGTACCAATCCAGGAAATCAATGAGAGCACGGCTGTAGGCCCGCTTGCTGTGCGGGCTGTCCACACTTTGCGTCACCAAATCAATAATGGCGTACCAGTCGTCTTGCGGAATAAGAGCGGTGCTTTGCGTGTCCATGTAACTATATTATGTTAACTCTCTCGCTTTGTCAATAGCTTACAGTAATATTAATTATCATAAGCTATATAACTGCGGAAAAAGTTAGTCATCTATCTATAAAAAAGCATAGGCCGCCCTGCGAACGAACTGCTAGTTCCAAGCTTTACACAGATGCAGTCACCTGCGGTTTAGCGCATAGGCTAAATAGCGCAGTTCCAGGAAAAGATAATCAAGGTACAATAACCACATCATGGCCTATAAGATTTTAGTCGTTGATGACGAACAAACGCTGCTCAATACCGTCCGCGCGTATCTGGAACAGGAAGGATACACGGTGCAAACGGCCGTTGACGGCCGTACCGCTCTACTCATCTTTCGTGACTTTCAACCAGATTTGGTGGTGCTGGACATTATGCTGCCGGAGGTAGATGGCCTGGAAGTACTGCGTCAGCTGCGGCAGACCTCAGATGTATACGTGATCATGCTGACCGCCAAAGCGGATGAGGCAGATAAGGTCATTGGCCTGGGTCTGGGCGCAGATGATTATGTGACCAAACCGTTCAGCCCGCGTGAGCTTGTCGCGCGGATTAAAGCGTCACTGCGCCGCCTCAGCGGGCGTCAAACGCCTAAAGAATTGATTTCCACCCACTTGCGCGTCGATGAAGAAGCGCGATTAGCCTGGAAAGATGGCCAACCGCTGGATCTCACGCCGATTGAATTTGATCTGCTGCACACATTGATGCACCATCACGGCCGGGCCCTCAGCCGCGAGCAACTAATTGAGCAGGTATGGGGGTATGATTATTATGGCGACGATCGGGTGGTAGATGTACATATCGGCCGCCTGCGTAAAAAAGTGGAAGATGACCCGACTCAACCGACGCTTATCGCGACCGTCTGGGGCGCCGGGTATCGATTCGAGGACAAAATGGCATGAACATCATCCGCCGACATCTGGGTTGGAAACTTTTTCTCTCTTATCTGGTCGTCATTGTCGTCGGTGTGGTTTCATTGGCCCTTACCGCCGAGCTGCAAACACCAGCCGCCATCGACCGGCATATGGCACAGATGGCAACCATGATGGGCGGCACCGGCATGATGACCGACCTGACGGAAAGCTTTAGTCGAGCGGTCAATGAAGTGCTGCTGGTAGCGGCCTCGCTGGCTGTTGTGACGGCCGTTCTGGTAAGCACCTTTGTGACACGACGCATTGTCAAACCCGTGCAGGCGATGAAGGCCGCCAGCCAGCGCATTGCCGGCGGACGGTATGATGAACGTGTGCAGGTGACGGGAGAGGATGAATTATCTGAATTGGGCCGCTCCTTTAACCGCATGGCCCACGAACTGGCGCGAACTGAAGAACGCCGCCGGCAGCTAATCGGCGACGTGGCCCACGAACTGCGCACCCCGCTCAGCAGCATCAAAAGCGTCATGGAGGGGCTGCAGGATGGGGTACTCCCCGCAGAACCGCAAACCTTCGCCAATGTCGAACAGGAAGTGAATCGATTGCAGCGCCTGGTTCGGGACTTGGAAGAACTATCCAGGGCGGAAGCGGGACAAATCCGGCTGGAAAAGGAGTGGGTTGATCCGGCGGCATTGGTGGAAACGGCCGTGTCGCGCCTGCGTCCCCAGTTTGCCGACAAGCAAGTTTCTCTGGAAAGCAGGTGTCCCCCTACCCTGCCAACCATTCATGTCGATCCGGCGCGGATGATGCAGGTGCTGCTTAATTTGTTGGGCAACGCCCTGCAATACACGCCGTCTGGCGGACGGGTGACAGTACAATGTTCAGTCAACAGTGAGCACTCATCGGCAAACGGCTTGCCGGCAAACAGTTTGCCACACACCGCTCCCTCTCTGCAAATTTCAATTAAGGACAGCGGCATCGGGCTCACTGCGGATCAGCTTGCCCACATATTTGAACGTTTTTACCGGGTCGATAAATCCCGCTCCCGAGCTGGCGGCGGCAGCGGGATTGGGCTGACAATCAGCAAGCACCTGGTAGAGGCGCATAACGGCCGTCTTATTGCCAGCAGTTCGGGGGTAAATCAAGGCAGCACGTTTACCGTTATCTTGCCGGTCAGTTCGCCGCCCGAACCATAAGCCTCTCTTTTCGCCGCAACCGCAAAACAATTATTCTGGCGCACCAGAAAAGTCCGGCACAGGTCTGGCGTCGGCTTCCGCTTCCGTTTCCGCCATCCCATTGGCGCGAATGTCCTCAATTAACCACTCCATTTCCTTAATCTCACGGCGCTGCGCTTCAATAATCTCATCGGCCAGTTCACGAACGCGTACATCTTCAATGCCCGCCCGCTCACTGGTGAGAATGGCGATAGAGTGATGGGGGATCATCCCTTCCATATAGTCGACTCCATCTACAGTGATCTGGCTACGCACCAACCAAACAGAAAGCGCCAGGATGACGGCCGCGCCCACAAAGATAGCGGCATTCGCCCTGCTGTTCTTGTACATACCCAACATGAAAAACAGCATAATCGCCATCATGGCCCCGCCCATGATCAGGGTCATGAAAAGCCTTGTTTCGCTAAACCAGGCATGATCCAATATCTGGTAAGAATTCAGGTACATCAAGACGTACATGATCACCATCGATGTGCCGATCATGGCGAAGAATCGCAGGTAGCTGACCCGGTTGCTCTGATTGTTTTCCATCCTTAAAGCATCTCCTTCCTTAATTATTGCATTGGCAATTCACTTTTCGATTCAATCACCAACCATAGAATGCCATCCCCGCAAAAACAATCTACCCTGATCCAGAAGATGGTTATAGTGTGGTTACATTTTCCAGGCTGAAGTGGAGATTGTTACAAAATCGTCATACTTTCGTTGAAACTTCGCCAAAACCAATTGGTAGCATAAAGATAGTTCAGCCATGACGTTTATTTTAGTCACTGACTGAACCTTTAGATAGAAAACGCCACGGGCAAGCTGCCTGTGATTTGTGTAAAGGAGTAACGATACCATGATGGGTTTTGGTCTGATTTTTCCGGTTTTAATTGTTATCGCCTTCATTTATCTGCTGAATGAACGGGGACAGGGCAACCTGTTTTCCGCATCTCCCAAAGGTAAATCGGCGCTGGACATTGCTAAAGAACGATACGTGCGCGGCGAAATGAGTAAAGAAGAATTCGAGCAAATTCGCAACGACCTGAATAATTAACGGAGGTGACATGATGTGGTGGAGTCAACATATGATGGGATTTGGGGGCGCTATCTGGATGATCATTTTCTGGATAGTCATTCTTGGCGGCGGCATTTGGCTATTGGCAACTATATTCCCGCGCACCCATTCAGCCTCAAACAGCAACGCACAAACAAATGACGATCCGCTGGTGATTTTGAAACAACGGTATGCACGCGGTGAATTGACCAAAGAGGAATTTGAGACAATTCGTCACGATCTGGAACAAGCGTAGATGCATAAAACAATCTGCGCAAATTTTTTACAACCAACAAATTAATTGAGGAAATAACAATGAAGAAAATGTTACTTGTAATCGGAGCGATTTTGGCCGGTATCGGCCTTTTTGTCGGCGGCTTTTTCTTTAGCCGGGTGAATGCGCAAACGATTCAGCCGGGCTGGATGATGGGCGACTGGAACGGTCAAGTCAACCCTAACATGATGGGCAATGTGGAAGGCCAATATACGACCGGTATGACAACCGGTTCTGTCATGATGGGTAACGGTCAATTCGGCAATATGATGGACCGTAATCAGTATGGCGCAGGCATGATGGGCAGCGGTCAATATGGCGGCATGATGGGGATGATGATGGACGGCGGTATGATGGGTGGCCAGTATGGTTCCGGTATGATGGGCAACTTTAGCGGCTTAACCAATGTGGATCCATTATCAATTGAGGCTGCGGAAACGGCCGTTACCGACTACCTCGCCACCCTCAACAACGACAATTTGACCCTGGGCGAAATCATGATCTTTGACAATCATGCCTACGCCCAGATTGTGGACGAAACCACAGAAACAGGCGCCTTTGAACTATTGGTTGACCCGGCCAGCGGCAATGTATTCCCTGAACCCGGTCCGAACATGATGTGGAACACCGAATACGGGATGATGAGCGGTAATGGTTTCAGTGGCATGATGGATGGCAATATGATGGGTGGACAGTTCGGTTCTGGTATGATGGGCAATGTCCAAAACAACGGGATGATGGGCGGCAACATGATGGGCAGCTTCGGCTACGCTCCGGATGCGCAAATCAATATCACCCCTGAGGAAGCGGTAGACACGGCTCAGGAATACCTGGATGCGTATCTGCCCGGCAAAACGGCTGACGAAACGGCCGACACCTTTCCCGGCTACTATACCCTGCACGTTCTGGAAGATGGTGAAACCATCGGCATGCTGAGCGTCAATGCCTATACCGGCCAGGTTTTCCTCCATCACTGGCATGGCGATTTCATCGAGATGGCTGGGGAAGCTCACGAATAAACCAGATTTGCTTTGCAATCCGCAGGTTGCGCCGATGACCCATTGTATCGGCGCAATTTGCATTAAACGGGACATACGACAATGACAAAACTAACGCGACGCAACTTTCTTCGCTTGGCCGGTGCCGGCGCAGCAACGGCCGTTCTCACCGCCTGTAATGTCAACCCGGACAAAGCAGATGTTACGACGCCAACACCGGGCAGCATCAACCCCACATCGGTACCGCCGGCCACCCTGCCATCGCCAACGGCCGTTCCCAGCGCCGATTTCGTGCCGGATGTGGAGATTGCATTGCAGGCAGTTGCCGATACGGCCGTTATCTTTCCCAACATCGACACCCGCGTCTGGCGCATCCGCGGTGAACTGCTGCAAGGAGATGCCGGCACCCTGCAGCCGGTGCCGGACAGCTATCTAGGCCCCACGCTGCGCCTGCGCCGGGGACAGAAGGTGCGCATCCATTTCACCAACGAACTGCCTGAGGAAAGCATTATTCATTGGCACGGGCTGCACGTGCCGGCCAACATGGATGGTCATCCCCAGTACGCGGTAGGCGGCGGGCAGACCTATGTGTACGAGTTTGAAGTGCGCAACCGCGCCGGCACGTACTGGTACCATCCTCATCCGCACGGCCGTACCGGACCCCAGGTATATGCCGGCTTGGCCGGATTCTTCCTGGTCTCCGACGAAGAAGAGGAGGCTGCCAATCTGCCTGCCGGTGAATACGATATCCCGCTGGTGCTGCAGGATCGCCGCTTTGACGACAATGGTCAGCTGGTTTATATGGGGAACGGAATGATGGATCAGATGATGGGGTTTTTGGGCAACCAGCTGCTGGTCAACGGCCGGCCCGATGTGACCCTGCCGGTCGCAGCCCGCGCCTATCGCCTGCGCCTCCTCAACGGCTCAAACTCGCGCATCTACAAGCTGGGCTGGGAAGATGGGTCCCCGTTTACCGTCATCGGTACGGATGGTGGATTACTGGAAAGGCCGGTGGAACGGCCGTACCTGACCCTGGCTCCGGCGGAACGAATCGAAATCTGGGTCGATTTTAACGGCAGTCCTATCAATTCCGAACGAAAACTGGTCAGTCTCCCTTTTACCACCGGCGAATTCCAGAGCGGACAGTTCCCCGTCCTCACGGTGCGCATCGAGCGCGAAATGGCCGACAATGTTGCCTTGCCGGAAAGACTGTCGTCGCCCGCCTTTTTCGCTGCTGCTGATGCTGAACGCACGCGCACGGTGACCCTGCTGATGCAGGGCGGCTGGACGTTGAACGGCCGTACCTTCGAAATGACCGCCGTTGCCGAGGATGAAATCGTACCATTGAATGCCGTTGAGATTTGGGAATTTGCCAATGACAGCGCCGGCGGCGGCATGGGCCGAGGGATGGGAATGATGAATATGAGCCTCCCCCACCCCATGCACATGCATGGTGAATCGTTTCAGGTCATCGAGCGGCAGATTAACGACAGCGGTAAAGCGGCCTGGGACACCCTGAGCCAGGGGTTTGTCGACGAAGGCTGGAAAGATACCGTCCTGGTCATGCCCGGCGAGCGGGTTAAAGTCCTGCGCCGATTTGGCGACTTTACCGGCCTGTTTATCTACCATTGCCACAATCTGGAACATGAAGATATGGGGATGATGCGTAATTTTGAGATTCGGGCCTGATCGTGTCCTCAATAGGCCAAATGGCGCATGCGGATACACGACAATCTGCTCTCACCCTCAGGCACATCGTCTGTTAAAACCTAGAGATAGAGAAAGCAATTGGCAGGCAGCGTTTTCCCGCTGCCCGCCAACCTCATCTCAAAGGAGCAGCGATGAAACGTTCTAAATTGGCGATAGTGGTATTGACTCTGTTGACCCTGATTCTGGCCGCTTGTAGCCGCGAAACGGCCGTTCCTACCACCGACGCCGTTGACCTCAACGGTGAAACCCAGGTTGTCTCCATTGCAGACGGTGCTTACACCAACGTCAGCGCAGCCGGACTGGCCATGATGCTGGAAAACAAAGATTTTCCGCTTATTAACGTCCACATCCCCTACGAAGGCGAAATTGAAAGCACCGACGAATTTGTACCGTTCAATGAAATCCAATCCAACCTCGATAAGTTTCCGGCCGATAAAGATGCCCAGGTCGTTGTCTACTGCCGCAGCGGCAGCATGAGCGCCCAGGCGGCACAGATGTTGTTGGAACTGGGCTATACTAACGTCTGGAATCTGGACGGCGGCATGATCGCCTGGGAGAACAGCGGACACTCCTTATTGAACCCGTAGCCGGGAATTCTATCTGTTTACCTGCTTCTGCGCTGGGCCACAATAAGTTTAAAAATGCCGCCCGCGCCTACATTCTCGACCCGTTCCAGGTGCAGGCGGCTCTGCTGCACATTTTGCACCGTGCGCCGATTGATATGCGGTCCCATCAACCGGACGGTCACCGGGTCCAGTAGATCCATCAGCGCGCCCAGGACGGGGTTGGGGGCGCGCACGTGCTCCAACAAGTGCAAACGGCCGTTTGGCTTCAACACCCGTGCAATCTCATCAAAGCCTAAAACAGGGTCCGGTACCGAGCAGAAGACAAAGGTAGCAACTACGTCGTCAAACGTTTCGTCGGGAAAGTCAAGCGCCTGCACGTCGCCAGGCTGCAACGCAACAGCTGCATTTAATTTGGCCGCCCGTACTTTGGCCCGCTCCAGCATCCCCGGGGTGAGGTCGATAGCGGTCACTTGCGCACCATCCGGATAGTAAGGCATGTTCTTGCCCGTGCCCACGCCCACTTCCAGCACCTGCGGTCCCTGCACCTGCGACCAGAGTCGCGGCCGCCAATCTGCATAACGACGCTCGGCAAAAAGTTCCATCGTGTCATAGAGGGGCGCAATCCGCTGGTAACGCGCCTGGGTTCGAGCAGTTTCTCGTTTATCAATGGACATGGGTGCCTTCTTTTCCATCATCCTGCCGCCAAATCATCGCCGGTAACGCAATAACGGCGGCACCATGGATACCATGCGCCACCAACCAGAGGATGGCACCAATGATGGCAACGGTCGTTTCCTCTATCACATCAGGCACCTGCGCACTCATAATAATGTTGTCTACAATGCACCAGACAAAAGAAGCGAGCAGCGCCAGGAAAAGCAGTGTAGCCATCCGTCGTTTACTTTGTGCAGATATGTTCTTCATACTGTCAGGGTAGGCCATGGAACGGCCGTTTCCAAGCGCCAATATGCCCAACCAACTATAGGTCAATTGGCCTGGTCCGGCATAAACGTTTCCGGGTCAGCCAGGAATTCATCACGGCAGCCGTGGGCACAGAAGTAGAAGGTCCGACCCTGCCACATCACCTGCGCCGGTGCGCTGTCCTTATCCACCGACATGCCACACACCGGGTCCGCCGCCATCTCAACCACATTCTTGAACGCACCGTCCTCCAGCCACAAAATGCGGTCGGCAATATCCTTGATGCGCTGGTCGTGGCTGACGATGATCACACTGCGCTGCTCTTCCCTGGCAATGCGGCGCAGCAGGCGCATCGTCTCGTGGCCGTGATGGCTGTCCAGGTTAGCCGTTGGCTCGTCAGCCAGGATGATGGTCGGCTGGTTGACCAGAGCGCGGGCAATGGCCACGCGCTGCTTTTCGCCGCCAGACAACTTCTCCGGCAAAAAGGTTAGCCTGTGGCCCAACCCCAACTGTTCCAGCAGATCCCGCGCCCGCTGCCGCGAATCTTTTCGCGACAGTCCGTTAAGCTGACCCACCAGCGCCACATTATCCAGGCAAGAAAGCGCCGACAGCAGGTTAAAATCCTGGAAGATGAAACCGATGTGGTGCAGGCGCACGTCGGGCAGTCGGTTTTCATCCAGTTGGGTCAGCTCGTCGTCGCCAATGCGGATACGGCCGCTGCTCGGCTGCAGCAGTCCCCCCAGCATCGACAGCAGCGTCGTCTTGCCACTGCCCGACGGCCCCATAATCAGCAGCACTTCGCCGGGCGCCGCGCTTAACGAGACATCATCCACAGCCACCACTTCCGTGCGGCCGCTGCCAAAGCGGCGGGTTACATGTTCAACTTGCATAATCGCATCCATCACACACTCCAATCTCTAGTCGCGTAGTTGCATAATCGTGTTGTTGCGTTGTCCCTCTATCTCTATCTCTAGCTTCTAAACACCTGCGCCGGGTCCAGCCGGGCCAACTGCCACGCCGGAGCCAGCGCCGCGGCGACGCCAATGATCAGCGTCGAGATGAGGACGCGGGTGATGCCGGTTCGCGTCAGCGCCAGTCCCATACCCGGTACGGCCAAAGGAATAATCTGTCCCAGCAGCCAGACCAGCCCAATCGCGGCGACAAAACCCAGCAGCAGACTGAGCGCTGCCTGGGCCGCCACCACACTGTAAAGATGATGGTTCCGGGCGCCGATGGCCTTGAGGACGCCGTATTCCTGCCGCTTGCGCAGTGTGCTTGTGTATAAAGTTAATGCCGTTACGGCCAGGCCGATAAGAAGGCCAGACAGGTTCATGATGTTCAAAATTTCCACGCTCATATCCCTGATGATTTGCCGCTCTTCACGGGAAAATTCAGCCGTGGGCAGCGCCAGCACGTCAGGGTTACGGTCGTTAATAGCCGCTGCCACCTGCACTGGATCAGCCCCCGCGGCGACGTCTAGCAAGGCGTAGCTAACCGCGTCGCCGGGCCGCAGCATCTGAAAATCACGCAGAGAGATGAAGCTGACGCTGTTGACGATGTTGGTCAGGCCGTGCGTCAGGCCAACGATGGTAAAATTGTGCCCCATGATTTCGACTTCATCTCCCAGCGCTAAACCCTGACTGCGGGCCACAGCGTCGTCGATGATGACTTCATCAGTGTCCAACACGGCCGTTCCCACCGCCACTTCTCCTGGACCCCCCAGCGGTTCGTCAGGGTCAAAGCCGATGATGTAGGAGAGGACATCGCTGTCGCCGGCGTTGACCACGCTGGTGGTATACAGAATCGGGCTGGCGCTGATGACCTCTGCATTGTGTTCCGCCAAGCGCAGGTCGCGCCAGGTGATGGCGGAAGCAGCCATGTGCATATTCTTAACACCGGCCTGCGCGACAAAAATATCCGCATCAGACTGTTCGATATAGGCAACCAAATCCTCTTCGGAACCGGCCAACAGCGCGTCCAGGGTCAGCATCAGCAGCAAGGCCAAAGCTACACCGCCAACACCCAATAAAAACTGGGTGCGGTTTTGAGAAAGGTTGCGCCAGGCCAGATTAAACATCGTACATCTCCTGTCGTTATTTGCGAAACACCTGCGCCGGGTCCAGCCGGGCCACCAGTCGCGCCGGTAGCAGCGCCGCCAGCAGCCCCATCAACAGACCGCTGCCGGCCATGAGCAGCACTCTTTTTGGTTCCAGAACAATCAAAAATTTGGGCGTGTTATACATGATGGTCTGCGCCGCCAGCCAGGCAAGGCCAATGCCGATGAGCGCACCAAGAACGGCCGTTACCAACCCCTGCTGCGCCACCAGCCAGTACAGATGATAATTTTTCGCGCCAACCGCTTTCAGCACGCCATACTCCCGCGTCCGCTCGACGGTAGCTGTGTAGATGACCATGCCCAATATGGCGGTGCCCACAGCAAAGGCAATTGTCACCATGAGCTGCAATGGCGCGGCAAACACCTGCACCAACAAATCAAGATCGTTTTGGCGCATGGTTTCTACCGACACGATTTCCACGTCGCGCAGGCGGCGGTTGAGGCGGTCGGTAACGGTATTGATGTCCGCATCCGGCGTCAGCGTCAACAACACAAAACTGGTGGCGTCTGGCGTCAGCAGCAGTCGTTCGGCGGCCCGTTTTTCTACAAAAAAGAAGCTGGCCATCCAAGAGTTGGTGTCGTCGCTCAGGCCCACCACGGTAAACGTTTCGTCGAGGATATCGAGCATGTCGCCGATCTGAATGCTGTGATTGGCGGCCATGACCCAATCCAGCACCACTTCGTCGTCGCTGGTGGGAAAACGGCCGTTTTTCATCTGCCACGGTCCGCCCCCCTGCCCGGGTTCGTAACCGACCATGTAGGCCACGACCTTCTCCTCGTGCAGGTCAAAAATCGTGAATTGGGAGACGATAGGCGTTACCCTGGCCACGCCGGGCACACCGCGCGCCTGGTCGACCACGCCGGCCGGCAACAATGAAGTCGCACTGAGGAGATTGGTGATGCCCTCCTGGGCAATCACCAGATCCGCCGGGCTGTTGTCCAAATACGCCGTCACCTGAGCGTAGATGCCGGAGAGAAAGCCGTTCAGCAGGATAATAAGCATCAGGGCCAGAGCAACACCGGCTACGCTCAAAACGAGGCGAATTTTTTGCTGCCATAGATTGCGGAAAGCCAAATAACTCATGGTAACTATCTCATAAGTGGACAACAAAGAAGCTGTTCTGGTAGTTTATTGAATTGGCACTGATTCATGAAGCGTGGTTTTGCCTAAATCCCTTATAAGCAATTTCACTTAGCCCATCCACCGGCATACACGCCATTTGGCCTATTGTCTACCAAGCTGTTTGACGGTCGTTTATGCTGCGGCCGCCTTTTATAATGAGAATAGAACGTTGTTTGGATAATCACGCACAGGATAGGAGATAAAGTTTATGAAAAAATGGGTAGTTGTGCTCGTAGCTGTAGCGGCCTTGATGCTCTTCACGGTGTCCTTCGTAAGCGCCGGCAGCGATCCGGTTGGCGGTTGTCCCGACAGCTTCCAGCTCCATATGGCAATGGACCACGATCATGAACATGGCGGTCAACACAAGCATGTGGGCAATGACCGAGATTTGAACGGCGACGGCTGGATTTGTGGTAAACATGTGGGCAATAACGGTTCCGTGCATGTCCACATCGATAATAACATTCCGCTACCGTAACAAGCTGCCGGAAATAAAACCGAAAGCGCAGCCAGCTGATCAGCTGGCTGCGTGTTTTTAGTTCATAACTGAGTAAACCGTTTAATCCGAAGTGACGGCGGGTGAAATGGTCGGGTTAGTTTCGTTTCTGGCTTGACGCATTCTCATAAACAAAAAGAAAACAAGCCCTAATTCCAATATTTTAGTAAACAAACCGATTAAATCAGATATTGCCAAACCATGCATCAAAAAGTAGCCCACAAACGTTACGCTCGTATAGCCCAACAGCAACCAATGGGTCCATGCTTGTCTAGCAATCAAGAACGGTAGAGGTAAAAGCAAAGCGTAAACCAAAGCCAAGTACCCAAAGCCATTAAGCAAAAGCAATGTATCTCCTCGCAAACCGATGCCCAGATGCAGGAAAGCTGCCATGCTGCCCAGGCCAATCACACCGATGTTCCAAATAGGGTATGGTTTTCCCGAAATAAGCACAACAAGAAGCACATTAAGTAATGACAAGACTGCAGCAGCTGCTGCCAGCAACCGATTACCAATAAAAACCGATAGGATTCCTGAATCACCATCATGTGCCGCCACTGGTGAAACTGAAAACAATGCCAATAACACGATCATGGGGGTAATGAGTTCAATTTTCTTCATGTTTGACTCCTGTTTTGGATGCGTAAATTGTTGATTAAAATGAGCCTGCCGCTAGAGACCTAATACATTCCTCAAGGCTGCAGTTCATTCGATAACTGAGTTCTGAAACTTAATTGAGGTATCCAGCATCTCCCCTAAATGACGCCAGACCATACTAATGGATTAAAACTGTTGCATAAAGGGCCAAATGGCCTGTTTTTCCTTAATAATGCATGAATCCAAATAATCCCATCTGGCCAAAAACCGGGAGGAACCCGCCAAATAGCCTGTTACCTTGCTGGGCTATTTGACGCTAGGCATTGCTTTGATGAAACGCTATAACTTATATGTATGGGCGATTGCCCATTATTTGTCTGCAAGTAATAAAGTAGGGTATGCCTGAAAAACGTCGAGGTGACGCAGAGCGTAATTGGGCGTTCAAAAACAGCAGTGGGTATCGTTGTTATTCTCGATCTTGAAGAACTACAAGGCTAATTTTAGGAGCATTGTATGGAACAAACGCAAACGACAACCAAGCCTGCTCTTGCTGAACGGCACACCACGATGCTGCACGCCTCCCTCTTCGTACTCGGCTTCTCACTGATTTTCATCATTGGCTGGGGCGGCGCGGCCACGCTGCTGGGACAGCTCTTTGGCGAATTAAAAACCATCATCGCCCGCATCGGCGGTGTCGTGATCATTGCCTTCGGCCTATTTAACCTGGGTGTCCTCAAGATTCGTTGGCTGTACTATGATACGCGTCCGCAGTGGCAGGCTCACGGCAAGAACCGGCTGGCTTCTTCCTTATTAATGGGCGTGGTGTTCGCCGCTGGTTGGTCGCCCTGTATTGGCACCACGCTGGGCGCAATCCTCACATTGGGCTTTGCGCAGGAAACCTCCGGGCAGGCGATGCTGCTCTCCAGCGGCTATGCGCTGGGGCTGGGCATCCCCTTTTTGCTAATTGGTCTGGGTATGAACCGGGCAGTGCAGGCGGTGAAGAAATTACGGCCGTACCTGCGCCACATCCAGATAGCCAGCGGCATTTTCCTCATTGCCATTGGCCTGCTGCTGGTTACCAACCGCATGACCACGATCGCCATCTGGGCGCAGCAAAACGGTTTTTATCTGGACTTGCCCTTCGGGGGCGCCGCACCCACCTACTTCATCGCTATCGTGGCCGGACTGTTGTCGTTCCTGTCGCCCTGTGTGCTGCCGCTGGTGCCGGCCTACATTAGTTATTTGAGCGGGCAGGCGTTTGGCGGAACGGCCGTTTCCGATGCCTGACCATTCATACCCGACCTCGCGCCTGAAGTTACTGCTGCTGGTCATTCTTGGTCTGGGCGGTCTGGGACTGGGATTAACAGACACACCTATCTCGCGCTACGTACAATCATTTCTGGCGGCTCCCCGCGAAGGAGCGCCGGCGCCGGATTTCACCCTGCCCACGCTCGACAATGAAACAGTCACGCTGTCCGATCTGCGCGGTCAGGTAATCATCCTCAATCTGTGGACCTCCTGGTGCCCGCCGTGCCGGGAAGAGATGCCGGCACTCAATGAAGTGTATCAGAGGTATAAAGAAGATGGCCTGGTCGTGCTGGCCGTCAACAGCACCGTGCAGGACAGTGAAGCGGCCGCCAGGGAATTCGCCGCTGAATACGCGTTTGAATTCCCCATTTTGCTGGACCATGACGGCATCGTGACACGGGCGTATCAGCTGCAATCGTTGCCTACCACATTTTTCATCGACCGCCGCGGCGTGATCCAGACCATTGTGCCCGGCGGCCCCCTGCGTGTGTCTTATATCGAAACCAAACTCTCCCCCCTTCTCGGCGCAGATCCTTCCCCATAGGCCAAATGGCGTATTGATTTAGGCGAAATCACGGATTTACGACCTCCCGCTTCCTTTATACAATACTCACATACCCCCCCCAGGGGGGATGGGTAAAAGAAATGGACGAAACGGTACGAACAGCAGTCAGGCAACGGCTGTCGAGCACAGCCGGCCATATGAAAGGCATTGAGCGGATGGTGCAGGCTGATGCCGCCTGCCTCGATGTGATGCAGCAAATTCAGGCGGTACAAGCGGCCCTTGCTAAGGTCTGCCTCCTTCTGCTGGACCATCATCTGCACACCTGTCTGGCAACGGCCGTACGCCATGCCGACGCCTGTGAACGAGAGCGAGTGCTGCGGGATGTAACGGCCGTCTTCGCCCTGTCCCATAAATTTAATCTATCGACTCAAAGGAGATTCGACCTGATGAACAGCAAAACATTTACTGTCCCTAACATTAGCTGCGGCCATTGCACCCACACCATCGAAATGGAAGTGGGTGAACTGCCCGGCGTAAATAACGTGACGGCTAGCCAGGATAGCAAGCAAGTCACCGTCACCTGGGAAGCTCCGGCCACCTGGGACCAAATCCAGGCCACCCTGCAGGAAATTAATTATCCCCCTGAAGGGCTAATTCAAATCAGTTGATCCAGAGAGGCCCACTCTTGGCGGGTAGGCCTCCCCTGGCATCATGGAGAATTCGATGTTAACACAAAAACAACTTACCTTTCCCGTCATCGGTATGACCTGCGCCAACTGCGTTGCTTCCGTGGAGCGCAATTCCAAAAAGGCTCAGGGCGTGACCGATGCCGTGGTTAATTTCGCCAGTGAAAAGGTAACGATCACCTTTGATCCCGACATGGCGCAGGCGCAGACCGTGGCTGAAGATGTCGTCAAACGGGTCAAAAAAGCCGGTTATGAAATCCCCACGGCAACATTGGAACTGCCGTTGGTAGGCATGACCTGCGCCAACTGCGCCAACACCATTGAGCGCAGCCTGCAAAAAGTAGATGGTGTCCTAACCGCAGTCGTTAACTTCGCGAATGAACGCGCCGCGGTTACCTATGTCCCCGGCGCCACTGACCGGGATGGGCTGATCGCTGCTGTGCGCAAAGCCGGTTACGATGTGGTCATCACCGAAGCTGATGACGATCTCGAAGACGCCGAAGCCGCCGCCCGCCAGGCTGAAGTCCGGCATCAGTGGCAACGCTTCATTATTGGCGCCATTTTTACCGTGCCGCTGGTCATATGGACCATGCTGCGCGACTTTGGTCTTTTAGGGATGTGGTCCCACGAACCGTGGGTCAACTGGGTATTCCTGATCCTGGCTACCCCGGTGCAGTTTTGGGTCGGCTGGGATTATTACACAGGAGCCTACAAAGCGCTGCGCAACCGGAGCGCCAATATGGACGTGCTGGTGGCCATGGGCACAACCGTTGCTTACGGTTACAGCACGCTGGTCCTCATCGCCACCACGCTCAGCAATGACATGTTTGGCACGCACGTTTATTACGAAACGGCCGCAGCCATCATCACTCTCATCGTGCTGGGCAAGCTGCTGGAAGTGCGCGCCAAGGGTCAGACCAGCGAAGCGATCAAGAAATTGATGGGCCTACAGGCAAAAACGGCCCGCATCGTGCGGAACGGGCAGGAAGTTGACATCCCCATTGCCGAAGTTGTGTCCGGGGATGTTGTTCTTGTGCGCCCCGGCGAAAAGGTGCCGGTAGATGGCGTGATCATTGAAGGGCATTCGGCCGTTGATGAGAGCATGATCACCGGCGAAAGTTTGCCCGTGGACAAGAGTGTGGGCGACGAGGTGATCGGGGCCACCATTAACAAACAGGGTTTGCTGAAGTTTGAAGCCACCAAAGTTGGCAAGGAAACAGCGCTGGCGCAGATTATCCGCCTGGTTGAGCAGGCACAGGGCAGCAAGGCCCCTATTCAAAAGGTAGTAGACCGGGTTTCTGCTTACTTTGTCCCGGCCGTCATCGTGCTGGCGTTTGCTACGTTCGCCATCTGGTACCTGGCAACCGGTGACCTGGTGGCGGCGATGCTGCGGCTGACAGCCGTTCTCGTCATCGCCTGCCCCTGCGCCATGGGCCTGGCAACGCCGACATCCATTATGGTTGGGGTGGGCAAGGGAGCCGAAGCAGGTGTGCTGTTCAAAAACAGCACTGCGCTGGAGCAGGCCCACAAGCTCACCGCCATCGTCCTGGACAAAACGGGCACGATTACCCGCGGCGAACCGGCAGTGACAGACGTGATCGTGAGTGAGCAGTTGGCAGTTATCGGTGACCAGTATTCAGTAAACGGCGGGCAAACGACCGTTTCCGAAGGACTGCTTACCGATCACCGACCACCGGCCACCGATTACTGGCTGGCCCTGGCCGCCAGCGCTGAACGGGGATCGGAACATCCGCTGGGCGAAGCCATCGTGCGCGCCGCCCAGGAGCGCGAACTGCTTTTGGATGAACCACAAGACTTTGAAGGCATTGCCGGGCATGGCATTGCTGCTACGGTTAACGGGCGTCGCGTCCTGATCGGCAACCGGCGCTTGATGGAGCGGGAAGAAGTCATGCTGAATGGCCTGGGAGCCAAAGCGGAACAGCTGCAAAACGAAGCCAAGACTGCGATGTGGCTGGCGGTGGATGGGCAGGCAACAGCCATTATCGGTGTTGCTGACACTATCAAAGAAGGGTCTAAAACGGCCGTGCAGCAAATGCACGCGCAAGGATTGACGGTCGTGATGATGACCGGCGACAACGACGCCACGGCGCAAGCCATCGCCCGTGAGGTGGGCATTGACCGCGTCTTTGCCGAGGTACTGCCCGGCGACAAGGCCAGCTATGTGGCCCAGCTCCAGGAAGAAGGCTACTTTGTTGGTATGGTTGGCGATGGCATTAACGACGCGCCGGCCCTGGCACAGGCCGACGTCGGTCTGGCGATTGGCACCGGCACGGACGTGGCCATGGAAGCGGCCGACGTGACGCTGATGCGCGGTGATCTGCGCAGTGTGCCACAGGCGATTCATTTGTCGAAAGCGACCATGCGCAACATCAAGGAGAACCTGTTCTGGGCCTTTGCTTATAATACGGCCCTGATCCCAATCGCTGCCGGCGTCTTAGCGCCATTTGAGTGGGCGCCCGACTTTCTGCGCCAGCTCAGCCCGATTCTGGCGGCAGGAGCAATGGCTTTCTCCAGCATCAGCGTGGTGAGTAATTCGCTGCGGTTGAAGCGGGTGAAGCTGTAAACCCTTTTCTTTTTCCTCCTCTTAAAAACGGCCGTTCTCACGCGAGAACGGCCGTTTTGCTGACTCCCTACATTGTCTTTCTCGACAAACCCGCACTGAGACTATGAAAAGGAAATGTACATGAATTATTCTAAAATTTTGTGGAGGTATGTTTTCCTCTTCTTCCTGTTCGCTCTGGTAAGCGCGTGCCAACGTACTGAACAACCAGCACAGTCACTTGAGTCAACACGCGAACCAACTACTATACCAACACCCATACCGGCCACCCAAACCCCTTCCCCTACGCCAGAAGTGGTAACCGAGACTGCGTCTGTTGAAGCAGCGGCCTTAGTTTATTATCAAGCCTGGACAGCGCAGGACTATGGCCAGATGTATGCAGCGCTTTCACCTGACAGCCAGACACGCATAGACCGCCCAACATTTGTCGCTTTTTACGAAGAGGCCATGACAGCAGCCGCAGTGGAAGGTATAGAAACTGAATTATTAGCAACTGCGCGGAATGGAGACCAGGCAGATTTAAGGTTCCGTGTCACCTGGCAAACGGCCGTTGCCGGCGATATCATCCGCGAACACCAGGTACGATTGATCAATGAGCAGGGACGTTGGGGCGTGGTTTGGCATGAGGGATTGCTTCTCCCTGAACTGCAACCGGGACAACGGCTGCGCCTGATGCCCGGCGAGCGCGTTCCGCGAGCGGAAATCTACGACGTGAACGGCCGTTTACTTGCCGGTGAGGGCACAGTAGCGACGCTTGGTGTGATCCCCGGCCAAATCGTCAATGAAGAGGATCTGCTGGCGGCTCTTGCGCCCGTTCTGAAACAGACGCCGGAGGACATAAAAACCCTCTACGAAAATGCTGCTCCTGACCAGAATTGGCCCATCGCCGATATTACCGGCGACGTACTGGACACCCACAGCGACCAACTTCAGCCTCACGTTGGCACCGGGTTAACGATTCGAGAGCGGACGGCCCGCCTTTATCCGGCGGGCAGCGCAGCAGCCCACATGATCGGCTATACCGGCTTTATTCCGGCTGGACAGCTTGAGCGTTACCAGGCAGAAGGGTACCAGGGAGACGAGCAGGTTGGGCTGGCTGGTCTGGAAGCATGGGGCGAACGATATCTCAGCGGAGCTGGCAACGTGCTGGCGATTGTGGATGACGCAGGCAACCGCGTAACTGTCGTTCCGGAGAGTACGGCGCGACCCATTTACCTCACAATCGATATTGATTTTCAACAGGCAGTCGCAGAAGCATTAGCCACGGCCGTGGCCACCCACCCTGAAGGCTCGGCCGGGGCTGTTATTGTGCTGGATGTGGCTACAGGCCAAGTGCGGGCAATGACCAGTTTTCCCACCTATGATCCCGCTATTTTTGATCCACTGCGGCTCCAAGCCGCTGCCGGTTTAAACGATGTTCTCAACGATCCGCATCGGCCGTTACTCAACCGGGCTGTCCAAAACCAATACCCGCCCGGTTCAACATTTAAAATCGTGACGATGGCCGCCGCCTTAAACAGTGGTCTCTACACACCGGAGAGTGAATATACCAGCACCGGCTCCTGGGACAGGTTAGGATTGGGTTTCACCAAATATGATTGGCAGGAAGGTGGACACGGCACGCTAACGTTGGTTGAAGCGCTGATGGCTTCATGTAACACCTGTTTTTACGAGGTCGCTTATCAGCTTAACGAAGCAGATCCGCTCCTTCTGCCGCAAATGGCGCGTCTGTTTGGCTTTGGCACGCCTGCGGGCATTGACGCCTTACAGGAAGCAGCAGGGCTTGTCCCTGATCCTGAGTACAAATTAAGTGTTCAAGGCACGCTCTGGGAAGCAGGCGACGCAGTTAACATGGGCATTGGTCAGGGATTTGTACTGGTGACACCATTGCAATTGGCCCAGGTTATGGCGGCCATCGCCAATGATGGGTATCTCCCAGAAACGTGCGTAAATGTCCGCTAAGGACAAGGTAGTTAAGGTTTAACCAGGCTACGGTTAAGCACATACTGCCCGTATAGGATGATATTTTCCCAACCAATCGGGCTGATGTGTTCAAGCAACGACAAGTCCACGCCGGCAGCCTCCGGCTCTCCTTCCAGAATCACCCGACTAATTTCCTTCGCCTGCCAGAAAATGATGCAAGCCATAATCAAAGTCAGGCAACTGCTCGTATTCTTTTGCGCCAACAGGTCAAGCGCAGTTAGCTGCCCTTGCTTACCATAGGCCACCTTCCGCGCCAGCGCATGAATTTCTTCACCTTTCAACAGCCCTCTTCGCACCCGGCCTCTCATCACCGGATCAGACATGTATTGGAGGATGTATATCGTCTTAAAAATGCGTCCCAGCTCCCGATTTGCGCGATAGAAATGATTCTTACCACTGTAACCGGCCAATCGTTTCAATGCTGTTGAAGCTGTGGTGTGTCCACTTTCCAGGGAAGCATAAAACTGCCCCATGCGATCCCATTGCTCGCAGATCCAGTCCATGTGAATCGTGCGGTCCCAGCGTTCTACTAATGGCGCCACTGGCCCATAATCTTTTTCTTTATCAATGCGATAAATCCGCTGATGCTGCAAACCACGTATGCGTGGCGCAAAACGACGCCCCAACATGGCAAAGGCGGCAAAGTTAATCTCCGTATAGCCGTGAGTGTCCGTGTAATGCTCTTCCAGCGCCAGGTCACTTTCGTTATAAAGCAAACCATCCAATACATAGGCGGCATCCCGGTCTGTGCATTCAATAACTGTGCTGTAAAAAGGGGCATAATTGTCAGCGACAAACGAATAAAACTCCAGGGCATAATCTCGGAAGCGATGACTATAGGTACGCTGCAATATTTTCCGACGCAATCGGAATCGCTGACCATCACTGCTTGAGGCCTTTCCTTCACCCCAAGATTGGGTGACATCCAGCCGACCAATTGCGTTTACCAGCACTGCTAAAGCTTCTCGCTGCGCTTCCTCGGTAAGCTGCCAATCGGTAACACGCTTTATCTGGCGGTACGTAATGTCACCAGTCAGCCGAGCCATTGTGTAAGGACCAACATTACAGCCATAGGCCATAATGGCGGCCAGTACCGTGCACACTTCTTCCGCCTCCCTTTGTTTTGCTACTGGGCTAAAAAAGTCAGTGAAGTGGAGTTCATTATCTACTTCAATCAACAGTTCCGGCAGTTTAATGTCTCTCAGATTCTCGGCCAACCATGCTTGTAGATTCTCCAGGTGCTGCTTCTCCTTGGTACTCAGACTGACAGCCGGATCCACCGATAGCTGCCATCCTTTCTCACCCACGGTGGCATAACTATTCTGCGGAAGTTGTTCAAGGAAGTAGTCGTAGGCTAGATTGAGTCGGCCAGTGAGGAAATCAGGCACATGTTCTGTTTGTACCGGCAAGCCGGCCCGTCTAAAAAAGCTTTCTCTCTGAACCTGCCATCTGTTGTCGCCGATGAAAAAATCATCGAACCGGCCGAAGCGCTTGCTTTGTCTCACGAAGACATTTCCGGCCCGAATCTCGTCACGAATAACGGTCAACAGGGCACATTCCCAAGCTTGCTTATTGACTTCACCATCCTTCTCCATAAAAGGCCGTAAATTGTTAGGGATAAAGGCAAGGGGCGCATCTTCTGGTAGTTTCCGTTTGCCTGTCTGGTTCATTTCTTTCAGGAGTTGGGCAGCCTGAATTAGCGATGTGGCTCCTGCTTCTTCCGCCTGAAAGGTCAGGCTTTCCAACAAGGTTGGGGCAAATTGCCGTAGATAATGAAAGCGCTGCAGCACCAGGTTGAATACATGGCTATATTTACCAGTCAACCAGGCTTCGGCCGCCGATACTTGTTCTAGTAGCCGCTCCCGGTCTACTTCCTGAAAGAATATCTGCCGCAGTTCCGCGTCCGGAATGGTGTCATCCAGGATCAGAAAACCCAACCGCTGAAACGAGTCCAAAGAAGAACGAATCATACGTCGCTGCTTGTGTGTTTCCGCATCGATGTCCTCTTGGGCGCGGTTGAAAACGCGCAGCATCAATTTGTCGTGCATGTCAATCATGTGATCAATGGTGTCACGATAAGCCTGCCAGAGAAAGCAAACCAATACAGCAAAACGGCGATCTTCTTTGAGGTCTTTTAGGCGATCGGCTGAGCAGCGGCGGGCATAACGGGTCAATGACCGCTGATAATTATTGTTGAGCCAGGACAGATCAATGGTTAATATGCCGGTAGCTTGAATCATTTTTAGCTTATCCGCCAGGCGTAACATCGATTTGGGCGATGGCTGGCCTGGTGGTTTCTTAAGCACCTGAAAGGGGGTTGTTCGTTTCTTACCGGCAATAATCAGTCCATCGAGTGCTTCTTGTTGCGCCGAGGATAGACTGCCGGCAATGCGTGTAAAGATATGGTCTCTGGCTGCCTGGCGTTGGGTTACAATCAATCGCCGCAGGGTATCATCTGCCGGAAACAGGATGCCACTCTCTTTGAGAAATTGCTTGGCCTGGATCAGCAAAGGCCCCGTTTGTTCTAGACGACAGGCTTCCTCAAATAGAAATGAAACCAACGCCTGAATTTCATCCTCACCAAAGGCACGTAGACCCAGGTAATTCAGAATCGCCACCCGATGTTCGGCAATGGTTTGTCTCCGTCTTTGATATTCAGCAATGGATGTTTCCGAAATATCCAATTGGATGGCAACATAGGTTAATAATTCATCCAGGATTTCCAACGGCTGCTGGGTGGGATAACGGTTATGCAGGCGGACGAACGCCAGCTGATAGGCAAACCCCAGGCGGTTATTATCTCGCCGCCTTTTGTGGATTTCCACGATGTCTTCCGGCTTTAGTTTGGCGATGAGCAAGAATTCTTCGTGCGAAAAAGCAGATTCTGACATAGAGAAACGCTCCTTTGTTTCTACAGAAACTGAATATAAAATGGGTCGAATTGTTATTTCCAAAATAATAGAAACAATTATCAAAAATACCATTCTTTATTCACAAAAGGTTTGGATTGCTTATGGATGTCATTGGGTATATTCGGGTCAGTAGTGACAAGCAGGATTTACAAAAGCAGGAACACCTCTTATTCAAGTACGCGCAGCAACACGATTTGAAAGTCAGTGACTTTATCAACATCGAGATTTCATCGCGAAAGGGCACCAGAGAACGTCGTATTGATGAATTGCTGGATAAGTTAAACGAAGGCGACATCTTGCTCGCTGCCGAACTTAGCCGCCTTGGTCGTAACATGTTTGAAGTTATCAACATCATCAACCAGTTGGGGGAGAAGGGGGTGGAGGTGATCTTTGTCAGGCAGCCGGAATTATCAACGGCCGGCCCACACCGAAAACTGCTGTTGGCCATTTACAGCTATTTTGCGGAAGCGGAACGGGAGTTTATTTCCATGCGCACCAAACAAGGATTAGCAGCCGCAAAAGCAAGCGGCAAAAAACTGGGACGGCCCAAAGGGAGCCGTGATAAGGAACGAGTTTTAGATCCGTACCGTGAGCAGATTAAGGAATATCTGCAACTTGGGCTTTCACTAAGTCGCATCCGAGTAATTCTCAATCCTCAATTGGAGAAACCGCTGAGTTATCCTTCTTACCGATACTTCGTTCGTCAAGATTTGGAATTACTTGAGCTTTGGCAGTTACACATGGGATAAACATTCAGTAGAATCTGTTCAATTTGCTACATTAGCTTATGATTGAGTCGATTAGTCGTCATTTTGCACCATCCTTTTGTTATTCGGGTTAAAGAATGGTGGACAACCAATCCCCTTTTTCAAAACTGTAGGTTAGTTGGTAGATTTAAAAAGGAAGAAAACATTTATGTACAAAGTTGTGCCCATTTCTGAAACCTTAATTGAATGGTTGCTGGCTCAAGAAGAACCCTGGGTCGTATTGAATACGCGTCTTGATTTATTGGGGCAAAGGGCCGACGCGCTGGAGGTTCAGTCTGCTTATGAAGCGTTGCAGCAGCATGAGCGTGTGGCAGATTTGCTGGATGCATTGCAGGTGTGGCCACAAGTGCAGCGCATCAGCAAGGCGTATGATCCGAAGGATTCTCTGTGGAAGTTGGCAATGCTGGCTGATTTTGGGCTGAAGCGGGATGATGAACGGATAGCAACGATTTCTGAAAAGGTGCTTGATCTTCAGGCAGAAGACCCGTTTCCACCTGGCTTTTTGCATGGTGGAATGGACCACACCAAGAGCTGGGACAAACGGCCATACATCTGCATCTCTCATGTGATGACATATGCTCTGGCTCGTTTTGGTTATCTCGATAACCCTCGTTTGCAGGCAGCCTACGACTATATCATAGCGTGGCAAACGCTCGATGGTGGCTGGCATCCCAACGAAAAAAACCTACCCAATGGCGAACGCGCCGAAGAACCAAGCTGCCCCTTTGGCACTGTGAATGTTCTGCGGGCCTTGGCAGCCAATCCGCCCCTGCGGGACAGCGACACCGCCCGTCGCGGCGTGGAAAATGTGCTGATGTTGTGGGAGCGTCGTGAGGAGCCTTACCGGCCGGTGGGATTTGGCATGGGTTCTACCTTTAACAAATTGCAATATCCTTTTGTGCAGCACCAAATCCTAAAAACAATTGATACGCTTTCCAATTTTCCGACGGCACTGGCTGACGGCCGTTTTATGGACATGCTTAATACTGTCACCGACAAACAGCTCCCCGACAACACCTATAAGACAGAAGGCACTAACAAGCCCTATGCAGGTTTCGATTTTGGCCAAAAGAAGCAGCCATCGTCTTGGATCACTTTTGTCATTGCCCGTTCTCATCATCGTTTGCAGCAACACCAGGCATAAAGGGAATCAAGAAAATTTACTTCTGACTATTAAGAAAAGTTATAGCTTTGGCTTGATTGGACCCAAATGGGAGATCCCCACATTAGGCCTTAACGGACATTTACGGACGTTTCTGGGAGATACCCAAATGACGGT
>WBZL01001363.1_pt1 | contig 25799 bp, 25 predicted proteins | sample 5204291 | NCBI WGS metagenome assembly WBZL01 (sample SAMN12344345, study PRJNA552823) | activated sludge metagenome | biome: Activated sludge suspended growth; feature: Nitrification reactor; material: Wastewater; isolation source: activated sludge from nitrification reactor of wastewater...
GCCGTAGAGCATGGCGGCAATGATGGCTCCACCCAGGAAGAAGCGGGGCAGGGAAAGGCCAACAGTGGAGATGAGCAGGCCGAGGGGGGTGAGGCGGCGGGTGCGGCGGGAAACGGAGAAGAAGCCAAGCAGGGGGCCGAGGAGGAGCATGATGAAAACGGCCGTTATAATCAAAATCATGCTCCGCCCCAGCGACGGTAGCAGTGCCTCAATGACAGGGATTGCCCCAATGTGACCCCAGTCGCCACCCAGCAGGTTACGCGCATAGGCAAGATAGCTGGCACTGGTGCTAATTTCATCGAGGTTGCGAACGTCCTGTGGTGCCAGGAAGGGCATGGAGTTGACAAACAGCTTGGGCGCAAGCAGGGCGTAGCTGTAGCCAATGAAGTTGAGCAGCGGCAGCAAAATAAGAATGAGCAGGAGTTTGCGGCCTAGTAAGCGTAACATGGGTGTCTCCTTGTGGCGTTTCAGCCAGGGTGAGTGAATGATACAGAAGGGTTCAAAGGGTGTCAATTTAGGGTGGCAAAAACGGCCGTTTTTTCTCGTCACCCTGCCACTTTTTTGCTACCTTATTAGGAGGAAGCAAGGTCATGGCTTGGCGTTTTGGATAGAGAGATTAGAGATTAGCAATTGGAGATTGGGAAGGTTAGCCAATCTCCAATCTCCAATGACCTAAAAAAAGCCAGTCTATGTCCTTAAAACGGGTGTGAAAACAGGAGGAAATAAAAGATGTTGGCATTTTTGATCGCTGGAATCGTTATTGGCGTTATTCTGTACTGGATTTTTGAGCAGCTTCTGGGTGGTGTGGGCAAGAATGCAGCGGACAGTGCCTGGGCAAACAAACTGGCGGAGGCTGAAGCAACCATTGGCGGCTTGAAGCAGCAGCTAGAGACAGCGTTGAGCCAGGCAGCCACCAAAGATGTCTTTGTGGTGGCAGATCGGCTGCAAAAGGTGAATGGGATTGGCAATGTCTATGCCCAGAAGCTCAATGATGCGGGCATCTATACTTTTGCCCAATTGGCCGAGCAATCGGCCGCACGGCTGACGGAAATCATTGCCCCGGAGTCGTGGCAAGCCATTGAGCCAGAAGCGTGGATTGAGGAAGCCGCTTCGTTTGCCGCTGGTCATTAACGACGAAAATCCCCAGTTTAACCATTACTGCAAAACCGCAACGGCCGTTTTTCACCGCTGCGGTTTCTGTTTTATCCCGCTTGACAAACGGCCGTTAGCTGGCAAGAATTCCCCCACAGAAATTGTATCAAGTCGCAAGTGGCAGGTGGCAAGTCACATAGGTTAACCAGACTTGCCACCTGCCACTTGTTACCTGCAAAGGGTTCGTTCGTTAATAACTTGGGATTTAGAAGTTCAACTTCTCTCAGAAGTTGAACTTCTGGAACCGCAAAGTTATTTTTGATTGAACCCAAAGGAACGAAACTATGAAGAAATTTTTCTTGCTGCTGGGGCTGATGGTAATGCTGGTGGCCTGCGGTGGGGGGCAAGCCAGCGAACCCTTGCCCACGCCGCTGCCGCCTACGGCCGAGCCGGTCGTTGTTTCGGTGGAACAAACGGCCGTTTCCCCCACCGAAACAGCCGCACCTCCTCCTGCACCCCCTACCATGGCCCCTGTACCCACCAGCACCCCCGTTGTGGCCGCCCCGATTGAGGGTGTTGTCTTGCAAACGTTGGCCGACTTTGGCACCGACCGTAACCCGCTGACGGGTGAACTGGTAGAGGACAAATCGCTGTTGCAGAAACGGCCGTTAGCCATCAAACTCTCCAACTCCCCGCCCATCTACACCCGCCCCCAATCCGGGCTGAATGATGCCGACTGGATTTACGAACACACCACCGAAGGCGCCATTACCCGCTTTACCGCCATTTTCTATGGCAAACTGCCGCCCCGCGTTGGCCCCATCCGCAGCGCCCGCCTCATAGACCTGGAACTACCGGCCATGTACGACGCCGCCCTCGCTTTTTCCGGGGCCAGCAACGGCGTGCTGAGCCGTTTAGCCCAGGTAGATTTCCAGCCGCGCATCCTCTACGCCACCGAACCCGGCTATTACCGCACCGGCGAAGACAAACCGTTTGAGCATACGCTCTACGGCGACCCGCTGCAATTTCATCAAGACCTGGCGACCAAGGGGCTGGATATCGCCCCCACCTTTACCACTGTCAATGCCTTTAGCAGCGTACCACCCGCCGCAGGCCAGTCCGCCAGCGCGGTGCGCGTAGATTATGACTGGACGGTCATTGATTGGCGCTATGACGAAGCCAGCGGCGAATATTTACGCTGGGCCGATGACCAAATTCATGCCGATGGCAACACCGGTGAACAGGTGGCCGTTTCCAATGTCGTCATCATTTCCCCCAACCATGTGGAAGATGGCGAAATCTGTGAAGAAGTGCGTGATGGCGTCTGCGCCCACCTTTCTATCCAGGTTCAGCTTTGGGGTAGCGGAGCCGCCTCCGTTTTCCGCGATGGGCAGCAGTATAACGTGACCTGGCAGCGGCAAGGGCGCACCGATTCATTGACCTTTACCGACAGCGCGGGCAACCCATTCCCGCTGCAAATTGGCAATAGCTGGGTGCAGGTTGTGCCAAATTGGCTAACCAATCCCGTGACCGTCACGCCATAGTGACTAGCGATTGAGGATTGAAGATTAGAGATTGCCACCCTTCATCAATCTCCAATCTCCAATCCCCAATCTCCAATTTCCCCATGAAAATCTCCCCCTCTCTCCAACATCTTGCTCCCTCGCCCACCCTGCGTATCAACGAACGGGTGGGGCAACTGTGGGCCGAAGGCAAACAGGTCTTTCATCTGGGCTTTGGCGAATCCCGTTTTCCCGTGCATCCCAAGCTGCAAGTCGCCTTGGCCGCCAATGGGCACCAAAAAAGCTATCTGGCGGGGCAAGGGTTGGCAATGCTGCGTGAGCAAATTGCCGAGTTTTATAGCAGGCAGCATCAATTGCCCATTGCACCGGAACAGGTAATGGTTGGCCCAGGCAGCAAGGCACTCATTTATGCGCTGCAAATGGCATTGGCGGGTGATTTGATTTTGCCAACGCCATCCTGGGTGAGCTATGCGCCGCAGGCCGGAATGCTGGGCAAGCGGGTGCATTTTGTGGCGGCTATGCCAGAGGATGGGTATGAACTGCGGCTGGAGGCGGTGGCAGAGGCGGTGGCGGTGGCGGCACCGGGGCAAAAGGTTTTGCTGATTAACAGCCCCAACAATCCTACCGGGCGAATGCTGGATGCACCGTTTCTGGCCGAACTGGCGGAACTATGCCGCCGGGAACAGGTGATTGTGCTGAGTGATGAAATTTATGGGCTGGTGCCGCACGGTCACAAACCGCATCTATCGCTGGCGCGGTTTTACCCAGAGGGAACGGTGATTCTGGGCGGGTTGAGCAAGCATTTGTCGCTGGGCGGCTGGCGGCTGGGGGTAGCGGTGGTGCCAGAGGGGGAAAACGGCCGTTTTCTCCTCCAGCGTTTGCGTGCCATCGCCAGCGAAATATGGTCAACTCCCACCGCTCCCGTGCAATACGCCGCCTGCCTTGCCTACAGCAACGACAGCGACCTAGACGATTACGTCGCCGAATGCGCCCAACTTCACGCCGCCCGTACCCAACATTTGTGGAGTTGGCTTAATGAACTAGGTACTCGCTGCCCCCAGCCCGATGGTGGCTTTTACCTCTTTCCCAACTTCGACCGCTGGCGCGAACCCTTGGCCCAGCGCGGCGTACATACGTCCGACGACTTGGCTAACTATTTGTTGGAAACCTACCAAATTGCTACCCTGCCCGGCAGTGGCTTTGGTGTACCGTTGCACGAACTGTCGCTGCGGCTGGCAACAAGCTATGTGGACATGGAAACAGACGACAAGGCAGAGCAACTGCTGGCGGCCGCCAGAAAAACGGGCAATGCGGGGCAGTTGAGGGATAGTGACCAACCCATGATGGCCGCCGTTATCGGCCGTTGGCAGCAATTTGTAGAAAGCCTGAACAGCTAGGCCACGCCTTCTAATGTCTGCTGCACCATATTCAACAAATCGTTGGGCAAAATTGGCTTGATCATGTAATGCGTCACTTCGCTTTGTAGCCCTCGTTGGATGGCATGTTGGTCGGCACGGGTTGTCAGCATGATTACGGGCAAATCAGCCGTTTTGGGCTGTTTGCGCAGCAATTTACACACCGTGAACCCATCCATATGGGGCATCATGGCATCGAGCAAAATGAGATCAGGCCGTTGATCTTTTATCTTTTCCAGCGCATCCAGACCATCCACCGCTTCCATGATGGTAATATTGATGCGTCGCAGCATCAGCCGCAGGAGATCGCGGGTCATGAAGTCATCATCAACTATGAGAACTGTTTTCGGCTGTACGTTCGCGTCCATCAACAGCCTCCTCTTTGTTTACAACACCAATTTGACTCTCGCCCTCAACTTTAGCGGTAACAAGAAGATTGTCAAAAATTGGCTCTGGGGAACGCTTGACAAAGAGCCGGAACACTTTATAATCTCACATAGATAGCTATCAATATGAAAGAGTGTTGACACATGAATTCGGTCTTGTTTGCTAAGGCGATGGCGGATGATACCCGCCAAAAAATTATGCTTTTGCTTTGTTGTCGCTGGATGTGCGTCAATGATGTGGTGGATCAGCTGGGTGATGTTACGCAGCCAACAGTATCGCATCATTTGGGCATTTTGCGTGATGCAGAGCTGGTGAATACGCGCCGTGAAGGCAAGCAGGTGTTTTATTGTTTGAACCAGGACAGAGTGGCAGCCTGTTGTGGGATGCTGATGCAAAACTTTGCTCCGGAGAAAGCTACGTTTTATGAGTAGGCTGTGTGGCCTTTTTTTTGCTAGAACATATAGAAGATTATCTATATAAAGGGGTGAACATGTCTGAAAAAACGATGATTCATGAGAAAGTGCAGGAAAGATATGGGCGGATTGCTGCTGAATTTGTACCGCAGCAAGCGGCAGCGTCGTGCTGTGACGGCGACGGCGGAAGCTGCTGCGGTGATTCTGATGCGGCGCTGGAGGCGTTGTATGGGCATTTGTATGAGACCGACACAAGCTGGCTGCCAGATTCCGTGACGGGGCTGTCGCTGGGGTGCGGCGACCCGCTGACGCTGGCGGCATTGGAACCGGGGCAAACGGTGCTGGATTTAGGGTCAGGCGGCGGGATTGATTGTTTTATGGCGGCGCGACAGGTGGGGGAAACGGGACAGGTCATTGGGGTGGACATGACCCCGGCAATGTTGGAGAAGGCGCGGCGCAATCAGGAAAAGCTGGGATTTACCAACGTGTCGTTTCGGGAGGGGGTCATTGAAGCATTGCCGGTGGATTCCGCAACGGTGGATGTGATTTTGTCGAACTGTGTGATCAACCTTAGCCCGGACAAAACGGCCGTTTTCCGCGAAGCCTACCGTGTTCTCAAACCGGGCGGCCGGCTGGCCGTTTCTGACATGGTGACGCTGGGGCAGTTTACGCCTGAGGAACGTGCCAATATGTCGGCCTGGGCGGGCTGCGTTACCGGGGCAGAAGACGTGGTTGACTATGTGGGGGCAATGCGGGCGGCCGGCTTTAGCCAAATTTCGGTGCGCGACAAGCAGGAGCCGGAGCAGGAGTTGGCTGAATCACTGCCGGTTTTGGGGTCGGCTAGGTTATTTAGTGCGCGAGTAACGGCCGTTAAACCCTTGGGCTAAAGTGCCACTTGCCGCGCCAGAACAAGGTGTAAAATGAATTGGGAGATTGACTTTATTCAATCTCCCAATTTTCTTTGTAATGTCTATTTGGCAAACGGCCGTTCGTCGTTACTATAGAGTAGCCATTCTCAATTTAACCAGGGGTGAGGCGGTTGGCTGTGGCCTGGTGAGGACAAACGGCCGTTTCCTCCAATCGCCTCGCCCTATGCCTGTCTTTCTCCATTTCAAACTGAGAATTGCTGAGAAGTGAACAGCGAGAAGTTCAACTTCTCGCAGAAGTTGAACTTCTTCCCACCTATACCGCCCCCTCCCAGGCAGCCACCGCCTCCGAACAGGTCATAAATTCCACCCCCGCGTAGCCCCGCATAAACCGAATCAGCCGTTCCAACATGCGAATACGCGGCCAACGGCCGATCACCTGCGGGTGCATCGTCAGGCAAAAAACGCCCTGCTCCTCATACGCCCCCTCAAACTCCTCTGACCACAACTCATAAATTCTGGACGGGTTGGAAATGCCCGCCCCATTGTCCACAATTTCAAAATGGATGAAATCATCCAGCAGCCACGAGATCGGAATTTCTACCAGCCCTGGGTTGCCATCGCTATCACCAATGCGATAAAAATGGTAGTCGTCGCCCATCAGACTGCTTTCATAGGCAAAGCCAAACTCCTTGAACAGTTCAATCGAATGGTTGCTTAAATCCCAAGCGGGCGAGCGATACCCCTTGGGGCGAATCCCCGCCACCCGCTGCAAAGCGTCCATTCCCTTTGCCAATTGCTCCCGCTCCTCCTCATAGCTCAGCTTCAGCGGGCTGATGTGGGTGTAGCCATGATGCCCAATTTCGTGACCACCCGCCAACATTTGCTCGATAATGTCGGGATACCGCTCCACGGTCACGCCCGGTACAAAGAAGGTGGCGTGGATGTTGTAACGCGCCAGCAGCTTCAAAATACGCGGCACCCCCACCCGCGCCCCATACTGCCCCTGCGAAATGGGGGTGGGCGAAATAAGGCCACGTGCCTCCTTACTCGATTCAGCGTCAAAATCAAAGGTCAATAAAACAGTACAGCGTGCGGAACTCATCTCTCCATCTCCTTTCCCGTTCGCAAGGAACGCGGATTAAGTAAGGTATAAAAGAAGTTCAACTTCTCGGAAGAAGTTGAACTTCTAAATAGGCAAGCTATATAAGCCAGGAACGGGGTAAAAATCACCCTTATCGTTTACAATTTTGTCTAATGCGCGGCGAATAGGCAATGATACGGGTGAATGGAGATTAGAGATTGGAGATTGGAAGGTAGCCAATCTCCAATCTCCAATCTCCGGTTCAGCTTCGTCTGTACACCATGTTTTGAAACAAGGAGTTGTTTGATGATTGAGTCAGCGATTAACGATTTAATGGCCCTGCTACCCATTCCCGGCCCGCCAGCCCAGGAGCGCGAGGTAGCCGATTTTTTGCACCAGACATTTGTGGCCATGGGGATTCCCGACGGGCAAATCCAGTATGACAATGCCCAGGCGCAAAGCGAGTATGGCGGCAATGTCGGCAACATGATTGTGACGATTCCGGGGCGGCTGCCCGGTGCGCCGCTGATGTTTAGCACCCACATGGACACCGTGCCGGACTGTGTGGGGTGCCAACCCCGACTGGATCGGGAGCGCAACCGCATTGTCAACGATGCGCCAACGGCGCTGGGGGGCGACAACCGGGCGGGCTGCGCCATTTTGGTGACGCTGGCGCGGGAGTTAATGAAGCTGGATGGCAACCACCCGACGATTGTGCTGGTCTTTTTTATTCAGGAGGAAGTGGGGCTGGTGGGGGCGCGGGGGTTGGATACGAGCTTGTTGGGTGAGCAACTGCCGGAGATGTGTGTGAATTTGGATGGGGGACGGGTGGAGGAGGTGGTAACGGCCGTTATTGGCAGCCAACGCTTCACCATAGACATCACCGGGGTAGCCGCCCATGCCGGGTCACGGGTCGCCGAAGGGGTTTCCGCCGCCGTCATCGCCAGCAAAGCGATTGCCGAACTGGCCGAGGGTGGCTGGCACGGCCGCATTACCAAGCCGGAAGGTTGCGGCACCTCCAACGTGGGCATTCTGGAAGGGGGCAAGGGGAGTAACGTCGTCATGCCGGCGCTCCACATTTTGGCCGAAGCCCGCTCCCACGACCCCGCCTTTCGTCGCCGGATTATTGAAACATGGCAAGATGCGTTTCGCCGGGCGGCGGTTAGCGTTACCAACATTCATGGGCAGCACGGGGCGGTGGCGTTTGGCCCCGGCCCCACCTATGAAGCGTATGCGCTGCCCGATGATGCGCCGGTGGTGCAGTTGGTGCAGCGAGCGGCGGCGCGGATTGGGCTACCGATTAAGCTGGTGAGCGACGACGGCGGGATGGATGCCAACTGGGTGGTGGCGCACGGCATTCCCTGCGTCACGCTCAACATCGGCCAGCGCGACATCCACACGCCGGGCGAGTGGATTGACCTGCCAGATTTTGAGTGGGCGTGCCGCCTAGTGGTGGCGATTGGGACGGGTGGGTAGAGGTTAAAATGGGACGTGGACAAACACGGACGAACGCGGATTTTGTTCGTGTTTGTCCGCGTTCCTAAGGAATGGAAATTAAATAATTTGCCCATGTAGAAGTTCAACTTCTCAGAAGAAGTTGAACTTCTAAATCTCAAGGTATTAACGCACGAACCCTTAGCTGACGAGCCGGTAGCCGATGCCGGGGACGGTGAGGATGAGGGTGGGCTGGCTGGGGTGGTGCTCCACTTTTTCGCGCAGGCGGCGGATGTGGACGTTGACGGTGCGGTCGCTTTCGATGGGGGTGTCGTGGCCCCAAACGGCCGTTAATAACTGCTCCCGACTCAACGCCTGCCCCACATGCCGCGCCAAATAAACCAGTAGCCGGAACTCGGTTGGCGTAAGAGCAAGTTCTTCCTGCCCGCGCAGCACCCGGCTCTGCGTCAAATCCAGCACCAGGTCGGCCACATAAAGCAACTCGCCACTGTTGCTCGCCAGCTCCCCATACGCCCGCCGCAGCAGCGCCCGAATGCGCGAGCGCAGTTCCGGCAAATCATACGGCTTGGTCACATAGTCATCGGCTCCCATCTCCAGCCCCAGCACCTTGTCCATCTGCTCCCGCCGCGCCGTCAGCATCACAACCGGCTGCCGCAGCTTAAGCTGACGCAGTTGGCGGCAAAAGTCAAAGCCGGAACCATCAGGCAGCCGCACGTCGAGGATGATAAGCTGCGGCTGCTGCGCCTGGGCAAAGGCCACCCCCGCTGCCCCCGTGTTTTTCCAGGTGACTTCATACCCCTCCTGCCGCAGCGCGTCGCGCAAACTGCCCGCCACGGCGGGGTCGTCTTCAATGAGGAGGATGTGGGTGGGAATCATGTGGCAAATGACACAGAGGCACGCGGAGAAGCCACAGAGTTACACAGAGCTTTTCTCTGTGGCTTCTCTGTGCAACTCCATGTACCAAAACTAAACTACGGCAAATGAACCAACCAGACCGGAAGCTGAATCGGAGCCAATCCACACCTGGAATTCACCCGGCTCGACGCGGTACTGCATGTGGGCATCCCAAAAGGCCAATTGCGCCACCGGCAATTCAAAACGCACTTGCTGCGCTTCACCGGGCTGTAAGGTGATACGCTGGAACCCTTTTAGCTCTTTAACGGGGCGGGTGACGCTGCCCACGAGGTCGCGGATGTAAAGCTGCACCACTTCGCTGCCAGCCCGCGTGCCGCTGTTTCGTACCGTTGCGCTAACGGCGAGGGTGCCATTTATGGGCAAAACGGCCGTTTCCACCACCAAATCCGCGTACTCAAACGTCGTGTAGCTGCGGCCAAAGCCAAAGGGGAACTGCGGCTCGTTGGGCAAATCAATATAGCGCGACTTAAATGGCTCGCCGAACTGGGGAACGCCCTCCCCGGTCATCGGCCGGCCGGTGCTTTTGTGGCTGTAATAAACCGGAATTTGCCCTTCGTGGCGCGGCCAGCTCATGGTCAGCTTGCCCGACGGATTGACCGTACCAAAAACAATATCGGCTACAGCACGGCCGGCGCAAATGCCGCCATGCCAGGCCATCACCACTGCGTCGGCCTGTTCGAGAAGGCGGGGGACAATGAGCGGGCGACCACCCATCAGCACCACGATCAGTGGCTTGCCCGTTTGTGCCACCAAATCGGCCAACGCCTGCTGCTGCCCCGGCAGCCCTGGCCGGGCGCGGGAACGGGCTTCGCCGCTCATGTTGGCACCTTCGCCAACCACCAAAACCACCACATCAGCCTGGTCAATGGCGGCCAAAACGGCCGTTTCTTCCACCCCCTCCTGCCCTGTCAAGCTGCATCCGGCCGCGTAGGTAGCGTCCGCCACATACCGCGCTATCCCCTCCAGCACCGTCTCGGCATCTTCCTCCTTGCCAAACAGCGTCCACATCCCCAGCATGTCACGCCGGGCAGCGGCCAGCGGACCAATGACGGCCAGCCGCTGGCTGGTGGGCAGCGGCAGCAAATCACCTTCGTTTTTGAGCAGCACTATGGATTGCTGCGCCACCTCTAGTGCCAATTGACGGGCTTCGTCGCTGAGAATGGTTTGGTCGAGCAGGGTTTCGTCGGTAAACGGCCGTTCAAACAGACCCAGCCCCAGCTTCAGCCGCAGCACCCGCCGCACCGACTCATCCACCACCGCCTCCGGCACGCTGCCCTCGGCCACCAACTCGGCCAAATGAGGGGCATAGGCATCGTTCATCATGTCCATATCTACCCCCGCCAAAATTGCCAGCCGTGCCGCCGCCTTCAAATCAGCCGCCACCCCGTGCGGCACCAATTCGGCAATGGCACCAAAATCGCTCAGCACCACCCCCGGCCACTGCCATTCCTCGCGCAGCACCGTTTTTAGCGTAAACGGGTTGGCCGAAGCGGGTACGCCGCTGATGTCGTTAAAGGCGCTCATGACGCTGCCCGCCCCGGCGGCAAAGGCGGCGGCAAAGGGGGGAAAATGGAGTTCGCGCAGGGTACGCTCCGTCAGCTCTGTGCTGTTGTAATCCCGCCCCGCTTCCGACGCGCCGTAGCCGACGTAATGTTTGGGGCAGGCAGCAATGTTGCGTCCACCGGGCAAAACGGCCGTTTGAAAACCCCGCACCCGCGCCTGCGCCATCGCCCCGCCCAAAAACACGTCTTCGCCAGACCCTTCGGCCACGCGCCCCCAGCGCGGATCGCGGGAATTGTCCACCATGGGGGCAAAAATCCAGTCAATACCGGCCGCCGCTGCTTCGGTAGCCGCCACGCGAGATGCTTGCTCCAGTAGATCTGGGTTCCAGGTGCAGGCTTCGGCCAGGGGAATGGGGAAAATGGTGCGGAAACCGTGGATGACATCGCTGCCGACAATGAGGGGAATGCCCAGCCGCGACTCCTCAACGGCAATGCACTGGAACTGGTTGATTTGCTCTGGGTTAGCCAGATTCAGTAAGGAGCCAATGCTGCCGCTGCGAATCAGCTCTGCCAAATCGGGGCGGGGCTGAAAGAGGGCATCCATGCTCACTTCGCCCGACCCGATCTTTGCCAGCAGTTCGGTCAGTTGGTCGGGGTCGGGCATGGTTGAGGGCGTAATTTGCACCAACTGGCCTACTTTTTCGGCCAGCGTCATCTGTTGTAGCAGGGCTTCAACCCGTGCTTCGATGGCCGGGTCAAGCTGGTTGTATTGGTTGATTGGGTTGCTCATTTTTATAAATATCCTTCGTTGCGGAGCCATGTTTCGGCTTGCGCCATCCCATCGTCAAGGCCGACGCGGGGGATGTAGCCTAGCAGGGTTTGGGCTTTGGTGTCGGGGTACAGGGTGTGGAGCGTCATAAAGCGGACGCGCTCACGGGTGAGAGGGAGTCGCAGGTTAAAGGTGTCGCGCAGCCAACCGATGAGCCTGGCACCCCAGAGGGGCATGGTGCGCGGGGTTTTGCCACACATGCGGCCGTAATAGCCAAAGAAGGTTTTGAGGCTGACGTGGCTGTCTATGAGCTGGAAGGCGTGGTTGGGGGCTTGGGGGGAAACGGCCGTTAATAACAGCCCATCCACCATATTGTCAATAAACGACGGGTACGCATGGCCCGACCCATCCCCCACCAGACACGGCGTGCCGTTTTGCACCAGCTTCAACATTTGCACCGTCCAGCTTACCGAGCCGGGACCATAGATCATGCCGGGACGCACCACCGCCACCTCAATGCCCAGTTCAGAGCCTAGTTCGCGCACCCGATTATCGGCCAAAGCCTTGGTGCGGCCATACACATCGGCCTGGGTCGTGTCCAGCGGTGTCTCCTCGGTAACAGTGGTGGCTTTTGGCAGCCCGTATGCCGCCATTGAGCTGACGTAGACAAAGCGACGCACCCCGGCCGCAGCCGCCAGCCGCAGTAGTTGCTCCGTTGCCTCCACGTTCACCTTGTGGGCCATCCCCTCAGCTCCCTTGTCATAAACCAGCCAGGCGGCAACGTGAAAAACCACCGCTTGCCCGGCCATCAGCTCCGCCAGCCGCGCCGTGTCCAGCATGTCAGCGGCCTGCATGTTGACCCCCGCCGCCTGCAAATAGGCCGCTTTTGCCAGACTGCGCCCGGTACCGGTGACAATCGCCCCCTCTTCAACTGCCAGCCGCAGTGCCAGCCGCCCACCGACAAAACCGGTTGCGCCGGTGACTAAAACTTTTTGCTTGCGTAATGCGTAATTGATGTAGGACATATCGGAAATTGTAGCGACAAACCGGGTGGGTGTCATGTTTGACAGCTAAACGGCCGTTGTCTACACTACCCCAATTGATTCAGCACCAATCTGGTGATGAATCAGTAAAAGAGGAGACTGAGAGACTGGGAGATTGAGAGATTGGATGCCTAATCTCCCCATTTCCTAATCTCCCCCATCTCTCTCTTGTAAGGAGAACCATGAGTCGTTTTATTATCCGTATTTTGATCAATGCCGCCGCCCTGTGGGTGGCCGCGCAACTTCTTTCCGGCATCACCCTGGCCCAGGATTTTGTCACCATCCTCATCGTCGCCCTCGTCTTTGGCCTGGTCAACGCCCTGCTCAAGCCCATTCTCACCATTTTGTCATTGCCGTTTATCATCATTACCCTGGGGCTGTTTACGCTGGTGGTAAATGCCCTGCTGCTGCTGCTGGTAGACGCGCTCACCGATGGGCTAACGATAGCCGGGTTCTGGTGGGCAGTGCTGGGCAGCATTGTCATTTCCATCGTCAGCATGGTGCTAAACTCACTGTTTGATGAGGAGAACGACCGCTAAATGTGGCTGTGGATGGGGGGCATTATTGCCGCCATCATCGCGCTGGGCATTTTGCTCTACTGGTTGCTCATCATCACCGAGGGGCTGTTTCTGGGGCGGCGTTTTGTGGTCTGGCTCTATGACCGCACGGCGCACCAATATGATGGCATTAAGGAATTTGATGCGCTGGCGGAACAGTTTTTTGTGACGCAGCCGCTGCTGCTCCAGCTTACGGGTATTCCGGCACCGCGTGTGCTGGATGTGGCGATGGGGACGGGGCGGCTGCCGTTTTTTTTGCTCAATGAGCCGCTGTTTAACGGCAAGGTGGTGGGGGTAGAGCCATCGGCGAAGATGCTGGCGTTGGCGTGGGAGAAATTACGGCCGTTTTCTTACCGCGTCAGTTTGGTGCAGCAAACGGCCGTTCCTCTCCCCTTCGCCGACCACAGCTTTGATGCTGTCACCTGTCTCGAAGCCCTCGAATTTTTCCCTTCGGACAAGGAAGCTCTGCAAGAGATGGTGCGCGTGCTGCGCCCCGGCGGGGTGCTGCTGGTGACGCGGCGGCGCGGCTGGGAAGCCAAGCTCTTTTTAGGCCGCTACTGGTCACAGGAAGCATTTGAGGCGTATTTACGGTCGCTGGGGCTGGAGGGGGTTGATACCCAGATTTGGCAGGTGGATTACGACCAGGTATTTGCCCGGAAAGGTTTGTAGGGCGTGGGGAGTAGGGAGTAGGGAGTGACTTACGCCCCACTCCCTACTCCCCACGCTTTACGGCTCTGCCGTCGGCACGGGGGGAATGTTGCTGGCGGAGGGAACGGCCGTTTCCTCCCCCACAAACGTCACCGCCTCAGCCACCACCCAGGCCAGTTCCCCGTTGACACAGCACACCTGCCACCAATCCCGCGCCGAAACGCTGCCAACGGCCGTAAATTGCACCCCTTCTTCTGCCACCAGTAAAACCGGATAATCCGTACTGGGACCGCTGCGAACGTTCAGTCGTTCGACGTTGACGACCACGCTGGGCAGTTCGGACGTGGGGGTTGGCGGGGCGGTGCTGGCAGAAACGGCCGTTTCTGTCGGCGAAGGCAGCGGCAGGGTCGTTGCTGTTGAAGTTGTCGTGGGTACAGCCGAAGCAGTAGCCGTGGCTGTCACGGCTGGCACAGCAGCCGGCAGTCGGGTTGGTTTGGGCGTGGCAGACGGGGTTGCCACAGCGGCTACCACGGCAACGGTGGGCAGGGGCGTGGTGGCTGGCTGCATCGCCCATTGCCAGATGGCAAACCCCACCAAACCGAGCAGTAAAACGGCCGTTGGCAGCAGCCACCACCGTTTCGTCACCGCTTTCGGGGCTGGCGGCGCGGGTGGGGCTGGCCGGGTTTGGCAGTAGATGGGGCAGGTAGTGTGGTTGGCATTCAGGCAGAAGGTTTGTTGATGGTCGAGGGAAACGGCCGTTTCTGGCTCCACCCGAAAACAGCGCCCCATTTGCGAAGGAAACAGCAGCCCCGTTGTGGGGTCGTCGGCCACGGCAAAGTGGGGGCAATTTTGGTAAACGGTGGTGTGGTCGGTCATCTGTTTTCGACAAAGAAATGGAGATTAGAGATTGGAGATTGTGAACCCTCACTAATCTCCAATCTCCAATCTCTAATCTCAGGATTTTGCCTGGATCATGGGCGATTTGGCTGAATCTGTCAATAAAACTGTCACAAAACGGCCGTTGGCGGTGTTTAGAGGGGTGAATGGCGATGCAAACGAAGGACACAGTTGTGACCACATTATCGGATAATCTGCTGCTCAAGCGGCTGGAACAGGGTGATGAAGCGTCATTTGAAACGCTTTTTCACCGCCACTATGACCGCGTATACGGGCTGCTGTTTCGGCTGCTGGGCAACCGGGACGAGGCCGAGGAGTTGGTGCAGGAAGTGTTCCTGAAGCTGTATCACCATGCCTTTGGTAAGCGACTTTTTAGCCGAGGGCTTTTTGGCAGCACGCAGTTGCACAATCTCAGTGGCTGGCTGTACCGGGTGGCGACCAACGAAGGGTATAACGCTATTCGTGGGCGGCAGCGGCAGTGGCAGCGCAATCTGCTGCTGGTGCCAGACCCGGCAGGTGCGCCGGGCGCGGAGGTGGCGGTAGAGGCAAGGGAACGGGAAACGGCCGTTCGTGCCGCCCTGTCCACCCTTCCCCCTCATCAGGCCCAACTGCTGCTGCTGCGCCAAATGGATTTAACCTATGCCGAACTGGCCGAAGCGTGCGACATTGCCCCCGGTTCCGTTGGCACGCTGCTGCGCCGGGCGGCGGCGGCTTTTCGTGATGCGTATGAGAAAGAGATTGGGGATTAGGGATTGGAGATTGATGAAGGTAAGCAATCGCCAATCTCTAATCTCTAATCGCCACTTTTTTGGAGATAACAGATGACGAACCCACATGAGAACGAGATTGAAGATGTCATGGAGGCGTTGGGCGTGCTGGAACAAACGGCCGTTCATGCCCCCAAACCAGCCCGCCAGGCATATGCCCGGTTGCAGCGGCAGCTTGCACCTGTGCCAAAGCGCAGTTGGTGGCAGCGGTTGCTGCAAACGCCGGAACGTCGTTTTGCCACGGTGCTGGCTTCGCTGGTGCTGATGTTGGCTCTGGCCCTCAGCTTCCCCAGCTTCCGCGCCGCTGCCAGCGACTTTTTGGGGCTGTTCCGTGTGCAGAAGTTTGCCGCCATTTCCGTTTCGCCGGAGCAAATTGCCATTTTGGAGCAGTTGGCGGAATCGGGCGCGACGCCGGGTGAACTGGAAATCATTGAAGATCCGGGTGAGCCGATGGCTTTTGCCTCGCTGGGTGAGGCAGCACGGCAAACAGGTTTAACGCCACGCACGCTGTCGTCGCTGGGTGATCCGGTGGAGGTGCAGGTGATGGGTGGGGTTAACGGCCGTTTAATCGTCAACCTCGAAAGCGCCCGTGCCATCCTCAGTGCCACCGGCAGCGACCCCGCCCTGCTGCCCGACTCGCTCGACGGCCAGCCGATCAACATCCAGACGTTTCCGGCCGTGGCCCAACGCTGGGGAGATTTGATGCTGCTGCAAAGCGAAAGCCCCAACATCAGCTACCCCGACGGGCTGGACGCGACGCTGATTGGCAAAGCCATTCTGCGGGCGTTGGGATTAGGCGAGGCTGAAGCGGCGCGGCTGGCGCAGCAAATTGATTGGACAGGAACCCTGCTGCTGCCCATTCCGCAAAATGTTGCCAGCTATAGCGAAGTAACCGTAGATGGTGCCAGCGGCATTGCTTTGACCACCCTGGATGGACAGGAAAATATGGTGATGTGGCAAAAAGATGGGGTGATTTACGTGCTTGCTGGTCGCCAGGATGTGGCTGGCTTGCTGGACGTGGCCGGGGAAGTGCGGTAAAAAAGGGATTTGGTGCGTGTTCAAAAATACGTTCGGCAAGAAGTTCAACTTCTCAGAAGAAGTTGAACTTCTGCCGTAATTTAGTTAATCCGCGTTCTTTAACGCTTGAACTATATGCCCGAAACCACAACATCCGCTATCTACACCTCCCATTTGCACAAAACCTTTGGCGACAAGGTGGCCGTGGCCGACCTGACGCTGACGGTGGAGCGCGGGGAGGTGTTTGGCTTTTTGGGGCCAAACGGGGCGGGCAAAACAACGTCGGTGAAGATGCTGCTGGGGCTGACGCAGCCAACGGCGGGGGAGGCGCGGCTGCTGGGGCAGCCGGTGGGCAACCGGGAAGTGCGGCGCAAGGTAGGCTTTTTGCCAGAGCATTTTCGCTTTCATGAATGGCTGCGGGCAGGGGAGTTTCTGGATTTACACGGCCGTTTATATGGCATGAGCCGCAGTGAACGCCAAGAGGCGATTCCCCGCCTGCTGAAGCTGGTGGGGCTGGGCGACAGGGTGGAGACGCGGCTGGGGGCGTTTTCCAAGGGGATGCTGCAGCGGGTGGGGTTGGCGCAGGCACTGCTCAACAAGCCGGATTTGGTCTTTTTGGATGAACCCACGTCGGGGCTTGACCCATTGGGGCGGCGGCTGGTGCGGGATATTATCAACAGGCTGCGGGGGGAAGGAACGGCCGTTTTTCTCAATTCCCACCTCCTCAGCGAAGTGGAGCAAACGTGCGACCGGGTGGCTTTTGTGCGCCAGGGGGTGGTGCTGAGTACGGCCAACGTGGCCGACTTTGATGCTGACAAGCTGCGGGTGGTGGTGCGCGTGGGGCAGCCGTCGCCACAACTGCTGGCTGATTTGGCGCTGTTTGATGCCGAGGTGGGGTGGGAAAACGGCCGTTATCACCTGACCCTGCCCCACGAAAGCGACCTGCCCCGGCTGGCAAGCTGGCTCATCAGCCACAACCACACCCTTTACGAATTAACACCAACGCGCCTTTCACTGGAGGAACGGTTTTTGCAGATTATTGGTGAGGACACGGGACAGTAATCGGTAATCGGTTATCAGTTTGGCTAATTACCGGGAATAAAATGACGACTTTAATCATTGCCCAATTGACCATCCAGGAGACGCAGCGCAAGCGCATTTTGTGGCTGGCGTTGATTTTGGGCGGGCTGTTTTTGCTGCTGTTTGGCGTTGGCTTCCACTACATCTACAGCGATATGGAGCAGTTTGCCAGTAACCGCGACCAGCTTTTTCTGGGCTTTTTGCTGATGGCGGGGTTGTATGTGGTCAATTTTTTGATTGTTATCCTGTCGGTGTTGACCTCAGTAACGGCCGTTTCGAGCGAGATCGAGTCCCACACCATCGAAACCCTGCTGACCAAACCGGTGCGCCGCTGGGAAGTGGTGCTGGGCAAGTGGCTGGGGTTTGCCGTGCTGCTGGTGGGCTACATCATCTTGCTGGCCGGTGGCGTCATGCTCATCGTTTACCTACGCGCTGGCTTTACCGTGGAAAATTTGTGGGCTGGGCTGGGGCTGATGGTGCTGGAAGGGCTGGCGGTGCTTTCGTTGACCATTGCCGGGGGTACGCGCCTGTCCACACTGGCAAACGGGGTGGTGGCGTTTATGCTCTACGGCGTGGCCTTTATCGGCGGCTGGGTGGAGCAAATTGGGGCGTTGCTGCGGAATGAAACGGCCGTTGATATTGGCATTGTTTCCAGCCTGATCATGCCCAGTGAAATGCTTTGGAAAAAAGCATCGGCCTTGTTCCTGCCTTCCCTTGCTAACAACCCATTTAACGTCGGCCCCTTTGCCGTCGCCTCAGAACCAAGTACAGCCATGTTGGTTTACGGGGGACTCTATACCCTCGCCTTGCTGCTGCTGGCACTATGGAGCTTTTCTGTCCGCGATTTGTAGGCCGATAGGTATAAGGTACCATGCGGACTATCTTCTGATTGACGCCTGCTTGTTTTCCGCCGATAATGGGTTTAGTGATGGAGCCATTAGCTAAAGGTTGAAAACATGATTCTTTTAACTGCTTCTGCAACAACAAAATTGGAACAGATTCATCAGGCCGCGCAGCAATTGCCCGATGATGCGTCTGTTCGTAGCAATCTGACAGCGGAGCAGGCCATGCAATTGCGCCGCTGGGGTGAAGAGACGGTACAAGCATTTACGGTGCGCACGCTTTATTTGAATGAGCTGCGCGGGCAAAGCTTGCTGACACAAAAGACAACGGCCGTTTATGCCGTCATGCAGTCGGTCAATCAGTTGATGGGGCTGCGCCACATTCCCCCGGCGGAAACGGACATTGTGGAAGACGGCGACCACCGTATTCATGATGACGTGACCATTCGGCTGCTGAAAAATTTGCGCTGGCTGACGGGGCGCGTTTGCCCGCCAGAATGCTTGGCACTGCTAAAAGAGTTTCATGAAAAACGGCCGTTTCTCAACCGCCAAACCGCCTTCCATTTGCTCATGACCTTGCTTGCCAATAGCCAGTAAATTGCTATGCTTCCGGGTATGGCAAAACAAAAACCGTCTCTGCTACATGCTATTCTAGCGCTACGCTGCGCCCGCTGCCGCGAAGGGCGTGTTCACGCCACCTTTTGGCAAATGAACGAATTTTGCCCCGTTTGCGGCCTCAAGTTTGAACGTGAACCCGGCTATTACCTCATGGGCATCTTCTTTGGCTACGTTATCAACGCCATCATCTTTCTGCCCATCTGCATTGCCCTTTATTTAATGGGAGTCACCTGGGAGGCGTATGTCGGCGTTGCCGTTGCCATCGTCCTGCTTTCCCCGCTTGTGCTACGCTATTCCCGCGTTGTCTGGCTGCACGTGGATGAATTCTTGGATCCCCGCAAGGATTAAGGGTAAAGAACGATGTCATTTCGACGAGTCTTCGAGGAGAAATCCCCCACACCTGACCGTTGCCGACGGGATTTCTCGGAGGACCTCGAAATGACACGTTGACCTGTTTATTTTGTTAACTCCCCAAACTTGTCCTACATAGTTTAGGAACGAGGATTAAATAAGTTACGCAAGAAGTTCAACTTCTCAGAAGAAGTTGAACTTCTAAATGGGCATTTAATTTCCATTCCTTAGCGAGGAAGCTGCACAAAATCGCCGTCGCCTTCGGGGGAGGCGTAAGTAAGCCGCTGGCCGGTGGTGTAGTCGTAGAGGCCGGTATCGAGATAACGGCCGTTTTCCCCAAACTCACTCATCTGCACAAACAGATCGCCTGGCTGCCACTGCTCGCTGGTATAGCCCAGCCCGTCGGCCACAAGTGGTGCTTCGTCGCCCGTGTAAAGATGGGCACCGAGAGTCAGGCTGCCGGTGTTGGCCGGAGCCGCCACCCGCCACACCGACCACCAGCTTTTGCCGCTGCGCTGGTAGCCAACCAGGTCAATGATGTTGCCATAACGCAGGGGGAGGGAGAGAAAACGGCCGTTTTGCCCCCGTACCTCCCCATGCTGCTTTGCCGCCCACGCCGCCACATCCACTTCCCCATCCCAGTAGTAAACCTCGTAATTGGGCCCTGTGCTGGAAGCATGGTGTGTATAAACCGGGCGTAAATTGTCGGGGAACTGTTCCGCCAGCGGCCAGCTTTCCCCCAAGGGCAGCAAATACCAGCCCGCGCCAGGCGGGAAAACCCAGTTGTGGTAACAATCAAACACAAAGTGGCGCAGGTTTGCTTGCCCCACCAGCTCACTAGAGGTGGCTTCATCTAAAATGGGCGCGGGGTCAAGACAGCGACCAAACCACGCGCCCGTCGTTGCCGCTTTAATGTCATAGAGCAAAATCGAGTAGCCAAGATTGCCATCTGGCTCGTGGTGCCAAAACCAGCTCAACAGGTCAACATCGGGCAGTTCCAATCCCTGCACATGGGTGGCACTGAGCGCATATTGCCCCGGCTGCGGGTTGGCCGGGGTAAACTGATGCGGTACCCCCGACTTGGTATACAGCGGCGATTGGGTTAGCCCATAGTAGGCGGGGTCGTTGGCAACCGCGCCGTAGTAGCTGAACCGCGCCGTGGGGTTGACGTGCATATAGGTTGCCAGCAGCTTCAAATCCTGCCCCCAATCGAGATTAGAGTCGCTGAGGTAGCGATACCCCTGGCTGGGACTACCAATTAGCTCGTTAAAATAGGCAAGATAGTGGGGATGGTGCCGCACCGTGCCTGATGCGTACCAAAGCAGCAGCAGGGGGGCAAAAAGACGTAGCGACCGGCGCGTTGTTGGCTGCTGCAACCGTTGCAGCAAGACGGCTCCGGCGAGGGCGGCCAGCAGCAGCAGCAGCGGCAGCACGGGCAAGATGTGGCGGTAGCCAATGTTGAGGCGGGAGGTGGTGGCGGCGGCAAAGAAGGTGAGGGCGGGTAGCCAGAGAACCATCGTTTGTGACCAGCGGTGGCGGCGGATGATGAGATAAACGGCCGTTACCACCAGCCCAATCGTCAGCAGCGGCGTTTTCAGCAGAAAGGCGACTACAAAATAGCTCCACCAGCCTTCGCTGGAGCGTTCGCCCAGCAAAAAGCTGTCGTGGCCGACGGTGATGTGGGATTGTAGCTCAAACAGGCTGCCAAAGTAGGTGGCGGCGGGAATGGGCAGGGGGAAATTGCCAATGGGACGCAGCTCAAAGCCATAGAGTACCCATACCAGCAGCCCGGCCAGCGGCAGCAGCGTCGCCCAGCGCAGCCCCGGTCGCCACCACGCTTCCCGGCCGCGCTGCCAGGTGCGGTAGGTGAGAAGCAGGGTGAGGGGGAGCAGGGTGAGGGCGGTGAGCTTGGTGGCGATGGCAAGACCGAGGGCGAGGGTGGCAAGGAGCCAACGCCAACGCGACGGCCGTTTTTGCCAGCGCCAGTGGGTGTAGAGGGCGAAGAGGAAAACGGCCGTTAACGGCGCGTCCGTGGTTGCCAGGGAAAAATTTGCCAGCAGGTTGGGCGAAAAGGCAAAAAGCAGCAGCACCACCCATTCGGCGCGGCTGCCGCCCAGCTCCCGCGCCCAGCGTGCCAGCACCGCCCCCAGCAGTAGCCCTAGCAGGATGATGGGCAGCCGCGCCAGCAGCACGGTGCGGTCAAGATTGGTGTCGTTTTGCCACAAAAGCTGGCTCGCCAGCGGCAGCGGGTCTTGCAGCGGCCAGGCGGGCAGGTCGGTGACGTTGGGCAAGGTGGGCTCCAGCCACAGCAGGGAGCCGTTGAGCCAGTGGGAGAGGGGGGCGTGTTCAAACTGGAGGCCAACTTTACCGGTTTGCCACAGGGCGCGGCCGCGCAAGATGTGGATGGATTCGTCTACGGTGGGGGATTTGGAAACGGCCGTTGGCAGTGCCAGCGCAAAAAAAATGAGCAGGCAGAGGCTCATCAGGAGGCGGTTTTGGGGGGAATTAACGGCCGTTTGTTGTTTCACTCAAACTTCCATCGCTGCGTGTGTGCAAAAAGGTTAGGCGGAAGTATATGAGAAAGAGGCGGTTTGCTCAACATCTGAGTAAACGAAACTGGCGTAGACAACAATGCTACGCCAGTGGAAATGGAAAGTGGGCAGGTTATTGCAGGGTTGCCACTGAAAAGACAACGTGGAAGGGCATACAGTAGATGACGACGCTTTTGTATTCAGAAAGGTCAAGCCCAGCCGGAATGTCGTAGTTCTGGCTGCCGAGATTGCCCTTGAGCGAGCCGAGGTCAATGTGGTTGTTGCCGATGTCGTCGCGGCTGGTGGGGTTGGGGCTGGTGCTGAGAACAACGTGGAGGTCTGGGCCGTTGGTGACTTCAAAGTTTTCCAGGCGCAGGACGCGCTGGTCGCCCTGCTGGTAGATGGTGGCGGTGCCGCTGCCCATGTGGAAGCTGTCGGCATCCCTGAATTCCCCTTGGCTGGCGACGACCCATTCGGCGGGGGCTTCGGGCATGGGGTCTTCCATGATGTGGTCGGTCATGACGAGGGCGGCGGCGGTATTAACGGCCGTTTCCACCGCCATTTGATCCTTTTCCGACAATGCCGCGACTTCTGCCTCACTCGGCACCGCCGCCATAAATTCCGCCTCTTTTGCCATCTTTTCTGCCTCTGTCATTGCCGACATTTCGGCCGCGCTGGGCATTTCAAAGGGAAAGGCTTCGTCTACGGCGTTGCTGATGAACAGCGGGGAGGCCAACCACCAGGCGACGGCGGCAACAATAACCAGCCCAACCAGTGCAGCTACCAGAACCAAAGAACGTTGTTTCAACATAGTTTTTCACTCCTGAATCAATTTGGTGTATTTGCACAGTTGGACAGGTTAACCGTAGGCACTCTTACATTGCCAAACGTGGTGTAAGGATTGTGTAATAACTGATTGGGCAAACGGCCGTTAACGCGACAGCACCACCACTTCATCCGGCATTGCCACAATCGCCTGGGTAGCATAGCCAAGAAAGAGGCCATGTTCAACCACACCCGGCCGGCCGATAACCGTCTGGGCAAAGGCCGCTGGGTCATCCAGGGGAGCCACATGGCAGTCGAGGATGAGGTTGTGTTCATCGGTGATGAAGGGGGCAGTGCCGGCCTTGTTTGGCCGCCGCACCACCCGCGCCCCCAGGGATTCGAGGAAGAGGGTTAACGGCCGTTCCGCAAACCCCACCACCTCCACCGGAATCGGCGCCCGGCTGCCCAGCTTCTCCACCAGCTTCGTGTGGTCGGCAATGATGATGTTGCGTTTGGAAGCAGCGGCAACGATTTTTTCCCGCAGCAGCGCCCCGCCCAGCCCCTTGGTCAGGTCAAGGTTGGGGGCAATTTCGTCGGCTCCGTCAATCGTCAGGTCAATGATGGGGTGGTCGTTGAGCGTGGACAGGGGAATGGCGCATTCCCGCGCCAGCGCGGCCGTGGCTTCGGAGGTGGGAATGGCGATGATGTTGGTTAAACGGCCGTTTCTCAGCAACTCCCCAATCGCCCGCACCGCATAAACGGCCGTACTCCCCGTCCCCAACCCCACCACCATCCCCGACCCAATCTGTTCGACTGCCCGTTCCGCTGCCTGTTTCTTTAACATTTCTAATGATTCCATAATGAGTTACATCCTTATATCCTGATAAAATATTGTGCTGTTTCCTGAAATAAGGCACAATACAGTGCATGAGAGTTCAGCATATTATTTGGCTGCCAGAAATAGAGGAAAAACTTTGGGTAAAGCACCATCTATCCCTTGCCGAAGTTGAAGACGTGCTTTTTGGAAAGCCGTTTATTAAATTTGTTGAGCATGGTCATCGCCCCAATGAAAATCTGTACGCTGCTTCCGGCCAAAGCGAAGATGGCCGTTATCTAATCATCTTTTTCATTTATAAAGAAAATCAGGAAGCCTTAATTATTAGCGGCCGTGACATGGATCACAAAGAGCGAAAAAATTATGAGCGAAAGAGAAAATAAAAAAAACAGCTTGTCACAAGCCACTAGCTACGAAGAAATGGCTGCATTTTGGGATACACACAGCCTCGCCGATTTTGAAGACGAGACGTATGATGTCGAAATAGAGTTTGATGCTTCTGCCAGAAGCAACAGCATTCCTATTGAATCAGAACTGCTTAACGATTTGCGAAAAGTTGCCAAGAAACGGCACGTTAGCACCCAAACATTAGTCAATCTCTGGCTTCGTGAACGGCTTGCCACAACCTGATTTTTCCAACATACCCCAATTCCTCATAGTAATCAGTAATCGGTAATCAGTGACCAGTACCGATTACCGATTACTGGTCACTGATTACCGCGTCTCCGTCGCCTGCCACACCCGCAGCACCTCGGCCACGCTGGTCGCCTTAGCAATGCAGCCACGCGGCGTAAACGGCGGGTCGCCGTCAAAAATTTCGCTGATACTGCCCACCCCGTGATCCGTCAGATGATGCACCACCGACGTGAGGTAGGTGCGAGCCTGCTCCAAATCCTGATACACCCGAATATGGGCGCTGATAAACGGCCCCAGCAGCCAGCTCCACACCGTTCCCTGATGATACGCCCCATCCCGTTCCGTCGGGTTGCCCTGGTAATGCCCGGCATAATCCTTGTCATCGGGCGAAAGCGTCCGCAGGCCGTGGGCGGAAAGCAGGTGGCGGGCGCACGCATCCACCACCGACCGCTGCTGTTCTGGTGTTAGCGGGCTGTGGGGCAGGGAAACGGCCAGCAGTTGGTTGGGGCGTAAACGGCCGTCATTTTTTGCCAACACGTCGGGCGTATCTACCACATCATAGCAATAGCCCAGCGGCGCATTCCAAAAGCGTTGGAACCCTTGCGCCACGCGGCGGCTCAATTGCAAATAAGGGGTGGCATCCTCGCCAAGCTGCTGGGCAAAATCAGCCATAATGCCTAGGGCGTTGTACCACAGCGCATTCACTTCGATGGGTTTGCCAATGCGCGGCGTAACCACCCGGTCGTCAATTTTAATGTCCATCCAGGTCAAGCGATGCCCCGCTTCACCGGCATAAATCAACCCGTCGGCGGCATCCATGCGGATGCCAAAGCGGGTACCGCGCTGGTACCAGCTAATGATGTCGGCCAAAACGGGGTAGAGATGCCGCAGCAGGTTTTCGTCGCTGGTGGCGGCGTAGTAGGCCCGCATGGCTTCGATATACCACAGGGAGGCATCTACGCTGTCATATTCTGGATCACCGTTGGTCGCATCGGGGAAATGGTTGGGCAGCATACCCTGGTCGAGGAAATGGGTGTAGGTTCGCAGGATGGCGGCGGCAACATCGGTGCGTCCAGTAGCAAGGGTCAGGCCGGGCAGGGCAAGCATGGTGTCACGGCTCCAGTCGCTTGACCAGTGGTAGCCAGCGATGATAGAACGGCCGTTTTCCTCTCCCTCCACCGGCTTTTGCACCAAAAACTGATCCGCCGCCAGCACCAACTGCCCAATTGGCTCCGGCACCGCCCACAAATGCGCTTTCCGCACCTGGTTTAACAGCTCTTGTTCATAGCCCCGCCGCCGGGCATACGCTGCCTCGCCATCAATATCGGCCGTTGGCTCCGTGCTGGCAACCAGCGTCAACGATTCGCCCGGCCGCAAGATGGTACGAATCTGCGCTGCATAAATGTGGTCTTCCTCAATATCGCTTTGCCCCCGCTCCTCTTCCTTGCTCAGCAGAAAATCTTCATACCAATCAAACTGAGGCAAAATGTCGGCGCGGTCGCTGAGCAAATAAAATGGTGTAGCTCCCTCGAACATGGTCAGGCCAATGCCGTTAGCAAGATCGCTGACATCGGGATACCAATCATTGTAAATGGTGGTGCTGTGGTAGTCGCGGTAGTTGATAAATACCTTGGCCTCAAAGCTGAGGGGGCCGGTGGCGCGGGTCAGGCGATATTGAATGTAGGTGGTATTAGCTTCCTGCTCCATCCAGATGCGTTTTTCCAGCAGGGCGTTGGCAATGCCAAAGGTCCAAACGGGGGTGGTGCCTTCCAGGTGGAAGCGGTTGATGTG
>WBZL01001366.1_pt1 | contig 25785 bp, 12 predicted proteins | sample 5204291 | NCBI WGS metagenome assembly WBZL01 (sample SAMN12344345, study PRJNA552823) | activated sludge metagenome | biome: Activated sludge suspended growth; feature: Nitrification reactor; material: Wastewater; isolation source: activated sludge from nitrification reactor of wastewater...
ACAACGATCTCAAAACATCAGATCACATTGGTTCTAATGCAAATGCTGCCAAAGCCGAAGCATCAAAAGCATTTATCTCATCGTTTCCGTCTGTTGCTAAAGCATTCACATAAAGATACTCTGCAAAAGCCGCCTTGCCTTCACTTGTGCAAATGCCAAGCAGATCTGCGAATGTCAGTGCCTTGGAGTATATGCTTGCAAAGTTTCTTGCATACCCGTTTGCACCGGCTATCACCATTCCGCTTGCATTGGTAGCGGCTGTCTGAGCATTGTCACTGCAAGTACCTTTCTGAACAGTGAAGCTGAAGTCTGCAAAGTTGTTGGGGTGATAAGCCCGGAATGCAAGTTCAAGCGCCGATCCGGGTCCATACTTTACGAATCCGCAACATGACGGGTTTGTTTCTATTCCATCAACTTTCATTTTGTAGATCCCTGCCTGACAGGCGCTGTTGTCGATCCTGACATTCATTGTGAATGCGTCGCAATTTCCGCCGCCGCTGTTTACAAGATAATCCGCCGGAGCATTTACTGATGGATAGAATGAGTTGTAATGCGGAATCTGAAACAGTGCATTGGGAATGTTGACAACTTTGTTTCCGGCATTGTTGAACAGTTCGAGTTTGAACTCATACAATCCGTCACCTTCAAGACTTGAATCGAATGCAACGCTGATCGTATTCTGATCCCAGTGAGCATTAGATTCTGTAGCATTCACGGGACTCTCGTATGGAGAATCCGGCGGAATAAGATACAGGTCAGTTCCGGATCCAACATCATTCGGACCAAGTTTGAAATTCTTAGCATCAAAGTGCAGATTTCCGTCTCCTCCGATGAATTCAAATGTGTATGTTTTGTAAAGAGTGTTGTTTAATGTTTTCCATGAGCCTGAAGCAGGTGACAGGTCTGCATTGCGCGTCTTTCTGTATGACCAGCGGTAGTATTTGTATGTGTTGGTCGGCAAGCCGCTGCTGAACTGAACGATGAAGTAAAGATTCTTTCCGAAAGGCCTTCTGTAGTTTCCGGTTGTTTCAAACTTATCGCTCAATCCAATCCTGTTCATCGAGACACCCTGTATCAGATTACCCGTTGAATTATCCTGCTGAATATGTGAGACGCTTGTCCCGTGCCCGATTGTCTTTACCCAAACAATTTGTCCGGAAAGAACTTCGCCGCATTCCCAGACAACTCGCGGGTCTGTGACTCTGATATGCACATGGCTTCCGCAAACATAATTCCAGTAAGTGTTGCAGGCTCTGCCGGGTTTGTAGACAGTTGTCCAAACGCCATTGATCAGAGCTTCAACCCAGAAATATAGATCAGGATGATCACCGAAAATGTTGTAATAGATATCTGTTTCAAAATTTCCGTCATTGTCAGTATAGACAACTTTCAGCTCGTCGCATCTGTAGAAGTAAGGCCACAGCCAGGCAATGTTGCAGAATATCGGATGAAAGATATCGAAGTAGTTGAGGATCACATTCTTGATAGCGCCGATGTTTCTTGTCTTCAGCTTTGATGTTATTTCATCGTTCGAAATTATAGACTTGACCGAAACCATTGCTTCACTGCCAAGCGATCTTTTTTCCAAAGCCGTCGAAATCCTTCTCTCCGGATTTTCCAACGTACTCACTTTTCTGAATGAGCCCGCGAAGTTTGGTCTCGGATCAGGTCCGGAAAATGGACCCGGATCGGGTTCAGGTATCGGAATAGGCAGCTCGGGATTGAAGATGATGTCCGGAATGAGCTTGATGATCCTGTCTGGAATTCTGTTTATGAGTAAACGGATCTTGTCAACTTCGCAGATGTGAACTCTTACTCTGCAAAGCCCTTTTTCTTCCCACAGATCATGGACCTTGAACTTCTTAGTTACTCTTCCTCTTACTCTGCATCTTCTGAAGATCCACCAATTTGCAAAGTATGACGGTATAGGGAGAATTTCGAAACTTCCTTTGGTGGTCAGACGGATGACGGGCTCATATGCCTTGAAGCGGTTAACAAGTTCATCAACAGATTCAATGCCTTCAATTCCTTCTCTTGAAGGTGCAAACAATATCCTGAATTCATCGGGACTTGCTGCCTGAGTTTTGAATGTAACCTGTTCGTTTGTAACACTTGCGGTTTCCAGCAGTTTTCCTCTTCGTGAAAAGAGAAACGCCTTTAGCTGGACAGGCGTCTCCGGCTTGCTTTCAAACTTCACCGGAAAGGCTATTTTGCTTTGCCTTGTTTTCATTTCTTTATTCCTCGTTTTGTTTTTTAGTACATCCCTTTGTTAGTTCAAAGGGCTGAGTTGCTATTTACAAAATTAGCAACGAAGTCAGGAAAAAAGTATGAGCCTCTATACGCTTTCTATGTGAGTAAACTTACTTATTTGTGAGGATCTTACCTGCTATAAAGACAAATCCGCAACTCAAACTCTGTGCCTCTGCGACAACTTTGCGTCCTGTGCAGTTTGGCTCTTAATCTCATATTAAAGATTCAAGAAATTTTACTAGACACAGAATACACGGAGTGGACACAGAGTTTACAAAGGATGTAGCTTGCAACAAAAATGAATATGCAATTCAAACTCTGCGTTCTTAGCGACAACTTAGCGTCCTCTGCGGTTTGGCTCTTAATCTCATATTAAAGATTCAAGAAATTGCATTAGACACAGAGTACACGGAGTGGACACGGAGTTCACGAAGGATGTAGCTTGCAATAAAAATGAATGTGCAACTCAAATTCTGCGTTCTTAGCGGCAACTTTGCGTCCTCTGCGGTTTAGTTCTTGTCTTCTTTAAACAGGAACAGGAATAGGTCGTTGTAAATAAGCGGTATCAGATATTGAATGATGCATTGTTAAACATTGTACACTAAAAAATTTCAGAATTTTTCACAGATGAGGAACATCTGAAAATCCCAAACTCATATTTGCCTTGCAAAATGAAATGATAATTACTTTTCTTGTCTATAACATTATCGTCACAAAATTTAATCAAGTGCACAAAACTTTTAATCAAACATATCTATGAGTCAGGATAAGACAATAATCAAATGCCCTAAATGCGGCAATGAGATCGATGTGAATGAAATACTCTACCATCAGCTTGAGGAAGAGATAAAAAAGGATTATGACAAAAGATCAGTCCAGAAAGAAAAAGATCTGCAGTCAAAGCTTCAGGCATTGAATCAGGAAAGAGAAAATCTCGAAAAGCAAAAGCAGGAAGTTGAATCTCAAATTGAAGATCAGGTTAATTCAAAACTAGTTGAAGAACGCAAGAGGATTGAAAAGTCATTCCGCGCCAAATATGAAAAAGAAAATGAAGAACAGCTCGGTGAATTGAAAAAAGAGCTGGAAGAAAAATCCGCGCAGGTGAAGGACCTAAACAAGACAAAGGCAGAGATCGAAAGACTCAGGCGGGAAAAGGAGGAGCTTGCAGATAAGATCTCGCTCGAGAAGGAAGTTGAATTTTCAGACAAACTGAAAGATGAACGCTCAAAGATCACAAAGCAGGTCGAAGACTCGATAGCCATGAAACTTAAAGAGCGGGAGAAAGTAATTGAAGATCTTAAGACTCAGCTTGATGAAGCAAAGCGGAAAGCGGATCAGGGTTCAATGCAGTTGCAGGGTGAAGTTCAGGAACTTGCCATTGAGGATTGGCTTAAGACAAATTTTCCGTTGGATACAATAGGTGAGATAAAGAAAGGCGCAAGGGGAGCAGATTGCATACAGACTGTCAATACAAGAGCGAAGCAGAATTGCGGAGTGATATATTACGAAAGCAAAAGAACAAAGGAGTTTCAGCCTGCATGGTTGGAGAAATTCAAAGCGGACATGAGAGCCAAGGGCGCAATGTTCGGTGTGCTGGTGACAGATCAGCTTCCAAAAGACATGGATAGATTCGGAATGAAGGAGGGGATTTGGATATGTACTTTTGAAGAATTCAAAGGGTTGTGTTTTGTGATAAGAGAGACAGTGATACAGCTCAGCAATGCGGTTGCAACTCAGGAGAACAAGGGAGACAAGATGAATATGCTTTATGATTATCTTACAGGAAGTGAATTCAGGCAGCAGATAGAAGCTATTGTCGAAGGCTTTGTTCAGATGACAAGCGACTTAGAGAGTGAGAAAAGAGCGATGGAAGGGATCTGGAAAAAACGGGAGAAGCAGATCAAGAAAGTTGTGCTGAACACTAATCACATGTACCACTCAATAAAGGGTATTGCCGGAAATGCTATCGGTACAATCAAAGTTCTTGAACTTCCTTCAGGCGATGAAGATGATGCTGGTAACTCTGACTGAGCTGATCAGGTCCTGCTGAATCTCTTGTCAAGTTCGTCAGTAGTAATGCGGATGACAGTAGGTCTTCCATGCGGGCAAACATAAGGCATCGTACATGCAAAGAGATCATCGATAAGGTTTGTCATTTCACCCGGAGTAAGTTTGTCACCTGATTTGATCGCGCTTCGGCATGAAAAAGATTTTGCGAGATTGTCACGCTTTTCAAGATTCAGTTTCAGCTCATATTCTTTGTATTGCTCAATGAGTTCGAGAAGTATCTTGTTCTCGTTACCCAATCTGACATCCGAAGGAACTCCGGTTATCTCCACAATATCATCTCCGATAAAATTCAAACCGAATCCAAGATTCATGATCTCTTCTTTCAGTTCTTTAGCAAGATGAAAATCTATCTTTGACAATGTTGATCTGACAGGTATGAGTAATTGCTGAGAGAACGAAGAATGAGATTCCATCCAAAGGAGGGCACGTTCATACAATATCCTTTCGTGTGCGGCATGCTGATCAATGATCATGAAGCCGGTCTCTGTCTGGCACATAATATACTTCAACTGAAACTGCCATACGTTGAAACCTTCATATTCTGATTTCCTTGAGTGCTCAAACACATTTGACTGAGCCGGAATGTGTGGTTCGGGTGTTTCCTGTTTTTCCGGCCGGTATTGTCCTGCTTCAAGAATGGAGTGAATATTGACTCCGGTTCTCTGAGGAAAGTCATGACTGAATCTCTCGTGCCTTGTTGCAGGTGTCTCTCTTGATTCACGCGAAGGTGGCGCAAATGTAAATGACTCACTGTCTCCGCCGAGGGAAAGTGTATTTGAAAATCCCACGTTGAATACCAGATCCGCTTTCTTAAGAGATTCCTTAACGGATTTTCTGATCGTGCCGAATGCCAGACTCTCATCATCAAACTTCACTTCCATCTTTGAGGGATGCACGTTTACATCAACCTTCCTGGGATCAATTTCTATGAACAAGAAGAATGACGGATAGTCTCCTTTTTCGATCAGGTCATCATATCCGGAATAAACTGCGAAGTTAAGATTCTTGTTTGTGAAGTAACGGTTGTTAAGATAAAGAAACTGATCCTGCCGTGTCTTCTTTGTAAAATTTGGCTTTGAGATATATCCGAACACTCTGATCTTTTCATTCTCATGTTCCACTTCAACAAGCGCTTCTGAAAAATCCTTTCCGAAAACCTCAAGTATCCTCTCTCTGAGTGAACTCTTGCGGAGGTCAAAGATCTTGTCATCATTGTTTATAAGTTCAAAGGCAGTGCCGGGATTTGCAAGTGACAATCTGATGAAGGTATCATAGATGTGTCTGAATTCCGTTTGATTGGATTTCAGAAAGTTTCTTCTTCCCGGAGTATTGAAGAACAGATTCTTCACGCTGACAGATGTGCCAACTTCAGAAGCTACTTTAGATCTTTCGACTTCCTCTCCTCCGTCTATCCTGATTAGTGTTGCAATTTCCTCACCGCTTGTCCTCGTCTTAAGTTCAACCTGTGAAACAGAAGCGATTGATGCAAGAGCCTCGCCGCGAAATCCAAGTGTACGGATTGATTCCAGATCTTCATAGGTAGCAACCTTGCTTGTTGAATGGCGAAGAAAGCACTTCGCTGCATCTTCTTCCTGCATGCCGCTTCCGTTATCGATCACTTGCACCAGTGATTTGCCTGCATCTTTGATGATGACAACAATCCTATCAGCACCGGAATCAATGGAGTTTTCCATCAGTTCTTTTACAACTGATTCCGGTCTGTTTACTACTTCACCTGCAGCTATCTTGTTTGATAATGCCTGAGGCAGTATCCTGATCTTTCCGCTCATAACTATTTCTCAAACATTGCTTTTACAAAACTTTCACTTTCAAATACCTGAAGGTCATCTATCTGTTCACCTACACCAATGAATCTCACAGGAAGATTCATTTCCTTGTTTATCTTCAGGACAATACCTCCTTTGGCAGTTCCATCAAGCTTTGTAAGAATGATTCCAGTCAGCCCGTCAAGCGCCGTGGAGAATTCCTTTGCCTGATTGAGTCCGTTCTGTCCGGTGGTTGCATCCATCACTATGAATGTTTCGTGCGGTGCATCAGGGTCAATCTTCTTCATCACCCTTTTTATCTTCTTCAGTTCCTCCATCAGGTGCGACTTGTTATGCAGCCTTCCCGCTGTATCAATTATTACAACATCAGTTCCCTTCGCTGATGCAGATCTTACCGTATCAAATGCGATCGCGGCCGGGTCAGAGTTGCTCGTGCTTTGTATGATATCTACGCCGGCTCTCTTTGCCCAAATATCAAGCTGATCATTGGCAGCTGCGCGAAAAGTATCCGCCGAACCTATCAGCACGCTTTTTCCTGCCTTGCGGAAATTATGAGCAAGCTTGCCGATGGATGTGGTCTTGCCAACGCCATTGACTCCCACCACCATTATCACAAACGGTTTTGCTGGCGGATTAAAACTGAATTCAGTGAATGAAGATGTAGTGTCAGAGAAAACTTTTTTGATCTCGTCATTTATCAATCCGGAGAGTTCTTCCTGTGTTTCATACTTATCCTTCTTTGTTCTTTCCTTTATTGATGCAATGAGTTGTTCGGATGTATCAAAGCCAATATCGGAAGAAATCAGTATCTCTTCGAGTTCATTGAGAAAGTCATCATCTATGGTGGCTCTTGAATTTATGAGGCGGTTCACTTTGCCAAAGAGATTGTCTTTGGTCTTGTTCAATCCTTCCTTCAGCTTATTGAAGCCGATCTTGTCTAAGAATGCCAATTTACTATTTACTCCGTCGGAATATTGTTTAACAAAAAAAGCCAAACTCAATTAAGAGATTGGCTTTTGGAATTTACCGGTAAAATTATCAGAACATGTTAAGGATGTTTCTTGCAATTACCATCTTCTGAACTTCGGAAGTGCCTTCTCCGATTGTCATTAGCTTCACGTCCCTGTAGAGCTTCTCAACAGGAAACTCCTTAATGAATCCGTATCCGCCATGAATCTGTATTGCTTCATTGGTTGCCTTTGTTGCAATCTCGCTCGCATAGAATTTTGCCATTGCGGCGGAAAGATTTATTTCCTTGCCCTGATCTTTCATGGTTGCAGCTTTGTATGTAAGAAGTCTGGCCGCTGAGATCTCTGTAGCCATGTCAGCAAGTTTAAACTGGATTCCCTGAAATTCACTGAGTGATTTTCTAAACTGCTTTCTTTCCTGAGAATATTTCAGCGATGCATCGAGAGCGCCCTGAGCTATGCCCAAAGAAAGAGCTGCTATGGCAATTCTGCCGCCATCGAGTATCTTCATGCATTGCTTGAATCCCTGGCCTTCTTCTCCGATGAGATTTTCTGCGGGCACTTCAAGATTTTCGAATATCAGTTCAGCCGTATCAGATGCTCTCATCCCGAGCTTGTTCTCTTTCTTGCCGGTTTTGAAACCGGGCCAGCCCTTTTCAACTATGAATGCTGAGATTCCGTTCTTGCCCTTTGACTTATCGCTGACTGCAGTAATGACTGCGGTTTCACCAACACTTCCGTGAGTGATGAAAAGCTTGCTGCCGTTAATGACATAGTGCCCGTTCTTTCTTTCTGCAGTTGTTGCCATTCCTGCCGCATCACTTCCTGAAACATTTTCCGTCAGTCCCCATGCTCCCAGTTTCCTGCCGGTTGTGAGATCCGGAAGATATTTCTTCTTGAGTGTGTCATTGGCAAAAGAATAGATGTGGTTTGTGCAAAGTCCGTTGTGCGCGGCAATTGTCAAGCCTATTGAAGGATCTACTCTGGAAATCTCTTCAACTATGATAGCATATTCAAGAGTGGAAAAATGTGCTCCGCCGTATTCTTCCGGAAAGATGATCCCGAGAAATCCCACTTCACCCATCTTGCGTGCAATATCCATTGGGAATTCCTGGGATTCGTCATATTTCATAATGTGTGGGGCTATCTCATTCTGTGCAAAATCCCTTGCAAGCTTGCGCACCGAAAGTTCCTGTTCTGATAAATTGAAATCCATTTAATATGTTAAGATTTTTTTGAATGCAAATATAGGCATATGTCTGCTTTACTGAAATGTATTTTTCCGTATGATTCATAAATTAAGGTCATATCTGTCCAAAACGTTTGAAATTCTTTAAGTGAAAAGTTTGACGAAATATACTGCAAGAAGTTGTTCCGCTTTCTTTTGAACGACCAAAAGAAAGCTTAGCAAAGAAAAGTCGCCCGCTGCATCCTAATTGCCTAAAATTGCTCGCTTTGGCTACGTGAATTTCAACTCCTCACACGACAGAAGAGCGCTGTCGTGTTCGTCAGACAGGAAATTCACGTTTACGCCAAAGCTCACAATTTCTTAACGGCATTAGGATGAGGCGGGTTGTTCTTACGACTTTCGCAAAGGGGTTTACTCTTGAACTGTTTTGGCAATAATTTCGTAATTTCAAAAATGTTTTGGACAGCAGTGAATTAAGGTCATATTATGAATTTCAGCATTAAGATAAGATCCTTGTGCAAGAATTTTTGCAGTCATTTGGAAAATTGAATTATGAAACCGTTTGATTGAGGACATTTCAAAGAATCAGACAGAACATTTAAACCTAAGGAAGGAATGTAATTATATGTGATGTTAAGGAGTTGCCTGAGGCAGTTCGGCCTTTCTGATTTCTGTCAATATCCCTTTATCATCAATCACGGAGAACCTTCCGTCAGCAAACCACAATGCATTCATGAATCCATTAGATGAATTTGATGAATGATCGAGATCTATTGCAATTATTCTTTCGTCATACAGATAAGAGATCTTGTCAAAGATAGTATGACCGATAATGACCTTCTCAGCCTCAAATGCATTCAGGATGTTGCTTACAGTGTCCGGTGAGAGTTCTGACTCAGCCATGCCTCTGTACCAAAGCGGGCCGTGCTTTCTTAATATTAGAGAATCCTTGTATGAAGAACTTGCATCATAAGGTCTGTCAATAATGTTTCTCAGATGATCATTGACTTCGCTTATACTCAAATTAGCTGCTTGAAGCTGCGGACTTATTCCGCCGTGCACAAATACATAATTGCCAATTCTCTCAATGCAGTTCTTGCTTCTGAGCCATCTTCCAAGTTCTGTATTTGGAGTGTACCACAACTTGTAATCAAATCGGAGAGAATCTGCATTTGCAATATACTTCTTCCTCACATACCGGAGATCGCCACGCAGATTCATTATCTCATGATTGCCAAGAATAAAATGAACTTTGCCTCCGGCAAATTCTGCTTCTGTCTCAAGTTTGTAAATAAGCCACAAACATTCTGTCACGTTCAGACCGCGATCAAAAAAGTCACCGTTAAGAACCAAATGTCCGCTTCCGAATATCCATTTGAGTCCGGAATCAATTACGCCTGCTCCTTTAAGAATTGACTCAAACCCCTCGAAGTTACCTTCGATGTCAGATATGATCATCATCTTAGTTGGCAGGGGATAGTTGTCCGGTTCATTTACAATTCTCGGTCTGAGGTTGAAGCTAAACGATTTTCCGGTTTGACTAACGTGACACGTGAACGTATCTGTATTAGAAGCAGTTCTCTTGGCTACAATCAGAGTCTCATGATCAGGCAAAATGGAATAGCAGTTTGTCCCTGTTTCATCGTAAAAAATTATCGGGCCATCTGCATCAAATGCTGATGTGTCAGCAGAATCAAGATAAGATGAATTCGGGATTGCACCAACTCTTTCTGCCAGGCACGCCATCAGCAATGATAAAATAATTGTGCTGAATGCTATGCAGAAAACAAAGATTCCAAAAACTTTTCCTTCTTCTTTCATAACTATTCCCGATTTACTTCTCGAATTTCCAATTCTCCGCATTACTTGTTCAGCATCCGGCTGCCGGGCTTCGTTACCGGTATAGTTGCAAGCCAATCGGGAATTTCCGATTCGGCAAATTTAACAACTTCAAACTTTGCCAGTGAGAATTGTTCAGTTCCAAAATCCACCGTCCCGCCGCTTCTGTCGATTATGAATCCCACTCCGCAAAGATTTGCACCCGATTCTTTCACGAGTTGTATGACTTCCTTAACGCTTCCACCGGTGGTCACAACATCTTCACACACAAGCACATTCTCTCCTTTGTTCAGTTCGAATCCTCTCCTAAGCTTCATGACTCCGTTTTCTCGCTCGCTGAAAATTGATCTGGCATTAAGTTGTCTTCCCACTTCAGTGCCGAACACTATTCCGCCAACTGCAGGAGTGACTACAACGTCAATCTTCTTATCTCTGAAATGCTCAGCCACTGATGACGCGAGTTGAACATTGTATTCCGGATATTGAAGAACTTTTGCGCACTGAAAATAGTGTGGACTGTGAAATCCCGACGTAAGTACGAAATGCCCTTCAAGCAGAGCACCCGTTTTTTTGAAGATCTCTATTGTGTCTTCGCCTTGCATATTGAATTAGAAATTAAAAATTAAAAATTAAAAATTGAAAATTGAAAATTGAAAATTGAAAATTGAAAATTAAAAATTAAAAATTGAAAATTGAAAATTGAAAATAGCGGCAAAGTAAAGAGCAGGATTTGTCAAAAGTTGAATCGTACACTTACCTTACGGAAAGCCTCTTCCATATATTTTACCAAGGATTTCTTATCGAAAAAGTTTTCAATTTTCAATTTTTAATTTTCAATCTTCAACTCAGCTTTATCTTCTTCACATCATGTATCGGTTGTCCGAGAAACCTCTCGCTGATGTCCTTGAACTTCTTCTGAAAATCCGTCACATAAAACTTGTGCTTGCCATCTGTCTTCTGTGTGTTAAGCATATTAAGTCTTTCGAGAATCCTCTTTACTTCTTTTGCAGTCTCTCTGCCCGAATCAATAAGCGTTACTTTCTTTCCCATTGTCGCAGAGATTGTCTCTGTTAAGATCGGATAGTGCGTACACCCTAATATCAGTGTATCAATGTTCTTATCCTTGAGTTCAGTCAGATATTCTTTTGCAATGAGTTTGGCAATCTTATTGTCTGTCCATCCGTCTTCAGCAAGCTGAACAAACAAGCTGCAGGCTTTTGAATAAACATCAATATTCCTGTCATACTTGTGTATCTGTGTTTTGTAAGCATAGCTGAGAATTGTTCCGAGCGTTCCGATCACTCCTATCCTGAAATTGTCCGTCTTTGCAATCGCCGCCTTGCATCCCGGCTTGATCACGCCTATTACAGGTATCTTTGTGATCTGTCTTAACCTGTGCAAAGCCACTGATGATGCAGTGTTGCAGGCGACAATGATCATTTTTACATTTTTATTCAGAAGAAATTTGGCTATCTCGACCGAGTAAGAAATGACTGTTTCCTTTGATTTTGTGCCGTATGGAAGCCTGGCTGTATCACCCACATAAATGATATTCTCGTTAGGCAGGAATTCGAAAAGTGATCTGGCTACTGTTAATCCTCCGATGCCTGAATCAAATACACCGATCGGACTCTTTGATGTGTGTTTTTTCTTTGATGACATTTTAGTCGTGCAATTTAGTCAATCAACACCAATGATGAAATTTACTTTATGCTGCATTCTGCTTTTTGTGTCATGCTCAACTGCATTTTCGCAATGGACATGGCAGAATCCCACTCCGCAGGGAAATATTCTTTTCGGTTCATATTACCTGAACGGCGAAACCGGCTGGGCCTGCGGTGACGGCGGGACTGTCATTAAGACAGTTAACGGCGGGATCAACTGGACTGTTCAGCAAACCGGTACCAAAAACAGCATAAGATCACTTTACTTTTTGAATGACAACCTTGGGTTTGCCTGCGGGCTTACGGGAAAATTTCTGAAGACTTCAAATGGCGGAAATTCCTGGCTGAATGTAGAACTCAATACTACCGGCAATCTCTTTTGTGTCAAGTTCATTGACCAGAATACAGGATTCATTGTTGGTGACACAGGATTAGTTTTCAGAACTACTGATGCCGGAATCACGTGGAACAGAAAACCAACCGGAATCTTCCGCTCACTGACTTCATGTTCAGGTGCGGGCAGCATTGTCCTTGCTGCCGGGCTGAACGGCTCACTTGCAAGATCAAACGATAAAGGAGAAACCTGGAGTCAGGTCGCCGTTAACAATACCAACTATTTCTTTGATGTATATTTTAGAGATTCCATTACGGCGTTCATAGCCGGATCTTACGGCACAATACTTCGCTCAACAAATGCAGGGCTGAACTGGACCGCAATTCCCATGGGAACCGGCAGGTGGTTTTACTCAATGTCATTTGCCGATAATTCAAACGGATATGTGACAAGCGATTACGGTTATATTTACAGGACTACAAACGGCGGAAATAACTGGACAGCATTACAGACAGTGACCTCTGAGTTTCAGTATTCGCTTAAGACCTTTTCGCCGGAAAGAGTGATTTCCGTGGGAAACAAAGGAACAATTCTTGCAACAACCAACTCAGGTGCAAACTGGACTGACAGATCATCCGGCTTCAGAAATTTTCTGTACTCTGTTGATTTTGCAAATGCTCAGATTGCAATGGCCTGCGGAGCTCAGGGAACAGCTGCTCTGACCACTGATGCCGGAAATAGTTGGCAGAGAATTCAGGCATCGTCAACAGGAACATATCTCAATCAAATAGAAATGGTAAACACTACGACTGCATTCACGGCAGGTAGCAGTTCAGAGTTTCTCAAGACAACAGATCAGGGGGTGAGTTGGATTTCGCTGAAAACCGGACTTACTACAGATATATATGCAATTTATTTCTTTGATGAAAATACCGGATGGGCTTGCGGTGATTCAGGAACACTGATCAGGACAAGCAATGGCGGGCAAAGTTTTTCCACCGTTGTTGCTGACAGGGAATATTACTTGACGGATATTGAGTTCGTTGACCTGCTGACCGGATGGTACTCATCGCAGGAAGGAAAAATTTATAAGACAACAAACGGCGGAGATAACTGGTATGTCCCGCACTCAAAAGCATTTGATTCGCCGGTTGGTGCAATTGATTTTGCTGATCCACAAAACGGGATTGCTTTCACTTTCAGCAATAAGATATTTATCACTTCAGATGGCGGAACAAACTGGAGCGAGCACGGCATACCTCCAAACACATATTTGAATAACGTTGCTTGCATCTCGACGGGCAGCTTCATTGCAGTAGGTGATTACAGTTTCATTTACAGAACTTCAAACTCCGGTCAGAGCTGGGTTCAGGATATAAGCAACAACTTCAATGACAGATTGTTCGGGATCAGTTTCTTTTCCAATGACAAAGGTTGGGTATGCGGAGGAAACGGACTCATAGCCAAGTATCTTAATCCAAAGTCTGATCTTAATACATACAATTCAAGCGTTAATGCAAACGGATTTGATCTGCTTCAGAATTATCCAAACCCATTTAACCCCAGTACAGTCATAACTTACGTTACTTCTTCAGCTTCAGCCATAACACTCAAAGTCTATGATATAGCAGGAAAAGAAGTATCTCGACTTTTTGAAGGATTCACTGAAGCAGGAACTCACAAGATCCTTTTTGATGCAAGAGATCTTCCGAGCGGGACTTACTTTTACAGAATTGAATTCAGGGATAATGTTTCAAGAACTCCCAAAGTAATTTCTAAGCAGATGATCCTCATAAAATGAAGTGATAGATTTATTCACTGCTGAAGAAAACATCGAAAATGATTTTTTCAGATTTATGTAATGCTTTAAAGAAAATAGATAAAGTGCATTGATTATTATACTTTAACTTTCCATCTTTGCCCACAAATTAGTCCGGGGTATTGTATACAAATCAATCAGAGCGGATCAAGCATGCTCCTGCAATCACTCCCTAAAAGACTAATCTGCCCCAAATATTTCGAAGCAAGTAAAATTTAACGGAGGTTAATTATGTACCGAAGGTTACTGCTGATCACAATAATATCAGGCACCTTGCTCTTTTTTATGGGGCATATTTTTTCCGGTGAGAACAATAATGTTTCTCAGGGTACCGGAAACCGGCCGGGAAGCAATCCCGGAATTTCAGACGCAGTTTTTCCGAATGTGAAACTTCATCCTTCCACCAATGTCCAGCAAACCGGAATTGAGATCACCAGAGATCCGAACAACCCCGGAATATTATTCAGCACCGGACTAACCTCAATCGGCGGCGGTAATACATTCATTAATTCCGGTGTATATGTTTCCACCAACGGCGGATTCTCGTGGAGAGGAAATGATACTCTAAATTCACCAAAACAAAATGACCAGCGCGGATATCCGTCTCCTGTTATTGACAGGAACGGAAGATTCTATGTGACGCACTTGACATCCGTAACAAGCTTTGGTTCTGTAACAGGTGTCGGAGTCAATTACTCAACTGACCGCGGGTTGACATGGTCATCAACAGTGCAGATCGTAAATGATGTAAATGCAGAAAGAACAGTTGCCGCTACTGATGATTCACCGGTAAGTCCATATTACGGAAATGTTTACAGCGCTTGGGGAACATCTTCATCGTTGCCGTCAACAGGCAGGGCATCAAGAACAACTGACGGAGGTGCAACATGGTCAACTCCATTCACACTCAATGCTGCTGCTACCGGAAGAAGCACTCTTGCACATGACATTGCCTGCGGACCGAACGGGGAAGTTTATGCTGTGTGGACAATGGCTCTGCAGTCATCTCCATTTACAGAAGATTATGTGGGCTTTGCAAAATCAACAAATGGTGGAGTATCATATACAACCACAAGCAATGCATTTGACATGAACGGCATCAGATCATCATCATTCAACGGATGGGGAATTGCTGTAAATGGTTTTGCAAAAATAGCCGTTGATAAAAGTAACGGACCGAGAAGAGGAACAATTTACATCGTAAGCGCTCAGCAGAATCTGCCTCCCGCAGGAGCAGACGCGGACATAATTTTGAACAGGTCAACGAATAACGGCGCAACTTGGTCATCGGGAATAAGAGTCAATCAGGATGGAATCAGCAACGGCAAAGTTCAGTTCATGCCGTCGATCTGTGTTGATGACGGTGGAATTGTTCACGTGGTATATTATGACAACAGAGCATTTCCTTCTTCAGGAGATTCATGCTCCGTTTACATTTCGAGTTCACTTGACGGCGGCTCAACATGGTCAGATGTTGAAATTGCAGACCATCACTTCAAACCAAAACAAGCCACAGGGTTTACCGGAGGATACTTTGGTGAATATACGGGTATCGCTTCAAGTCAGGGCAAGATTGTTGCCACATGGATGGACGACAAAGGCGGAACACCCGGAGTTTATAACGCATGGAGCGGCGCGCTGCAATCTGTAACATATCCGCTGAATTCATTCAATCTTCAGACTCCGCCTTCAGGAGCTACAATTACATCACTTGCTAACTCGAGCACTCCAATTACCATTACATGGGATACATCATCAGCAACTGCATCTTATAAATGGATATTCGGAAGTCCGAACACTTCTACCAGGCTGTTCACTCTGCCATCAGTTTCAAACACCCTTACAATTACACGCGGACAATTGGATCAGTTGCTTGCAGGTGCAGGTGTTGTTCAGGGCGGACAACTGACGGGCCAGTGGGATGTGTGGGCTTTCAGAAACAATCAGGAGAATGATTCTTTGAAAGCATCCAATGGACCGAGATCAGTTATTCTAAGAAGGGAACTTCCTCCTCTTACTTCATTCTCTCTTAATTCTCCGCCAAACGGAACAACAGTAACCACGTCTCAATTCAGCTTTGCAACTGTTGGCATCAATTGGACAAGGTCAGGTTCGGGTACAACATATAAGTGGAAATTCGGTTCGCCTGCTATCGGCAATGTCATTCTTTCTTTGCCGTCTAACAATTCAGGAAGTGACTCAGTGCTTACCGTGACAAACAGAGGGCTTGATGCAACGCTTGCCGGTTTGGGGCTCAATCCCGGAGATTCAGTAACGGGACAATGGGCAGTATGGGCATACAGCGGCACGGACTCGTTACGATCATCAAATGTATTCAACATAACCCTCAAGCGGAAGCAACGGGCGGAAGTGATCATTGTTTATGATTCAACCACTTCTGCAAGCAGAGTTTCCAGAGATTCTGTCATTGCTAACCTTAATGCGATGGGGATGAGCTATGATGTCTTTAACAGGGGAGTGAACATTAATACCACTTCAATGTCATTCAGGCAATTCAAAAGAATTCTATTGCTCGGGGAATCTTCTTCCGTGATGTCTAATGCAATCAAAGATTCGTTGAAGTCGTATATGGCGTGGGGCACTGAATCCCAAAAGGCAAAGATCATGATAATGGCTGAAGATGTCGGCTTCCATTTTGACAGGCCGGCTTCAGTATTTTACGATCCTGATTTTGCGAGAAATTATCTTGGCTTTGAATATGCTTCAGATTTTCCCGGAGAAATCGGAGGCAAGGGACTTGTTGGTTCACTTGCAAATCCGGATAAAGCTGACAGCACAACCGGGCCGAGGCCTGATGTCTTAAGAAAATCTGCAAGCATTCCGGCTTATGAACTTCATGAGCTATACAAGTATCGAGGTACATCATTGCTTAACGGAGTAGGCAGAATCGGAGTAACATATAATATCTCCATTATGGCAATTGATGTTGAATCATTGAGACGAGCTTCAGACAGTCCTCCGGGATCGCCGGTAAGACGATTCCTTCAGGGAGCGCTGGACTTTGTTGACGGGCTGCTTACGGTTTCTGTAAATACGATCAGCACGCAGATTCCGGATGTGTTCTCAATTTCACAAAACTATCCAAACCCATTCAATCCTAATACAAAGATCAACTTCAGTCTTCCTGCAAAGTCGGCAGTAACTCTGAGAGTATATGACATACTTGGAAAAGAAGTAATGACACTTCTCAATGATGTAAAAGCTCCCGGAGTGTATCAGGCAGATTTCGTTGCCGCAGATCTTGCAAGCGGAACTTACTTTTACAGAATTGACGTGAAAGAAGAAAACAGCGGAAGAGCATTTTCTGAAACAAGAAGGATGGTTTTGCTGAGGTAATAGCCTTTGTAAATTGAAAATTGAAAGTTGAAAATTGAAAATTTGTGGATGCAAAAGCATCTTCAGGTTTTCAATTTTTCCTTTTTGCAGAAATTGACTAAACGAGTTCTTCCAAATTGTAAAGACACTTGCTTAATTTTCAATTTCCAATAATTCATTTTTGTGCAATTTGATCATATGAACTCTTTCCAATAAGTAAAGACATAACTTTAATTTTCAATAATTCATTTTTGTGAAATTTGATCACCTGAACTCTTTCCAATAAGTAAAGACATGACTTCAATTTTCAATAATTCATTTTTGTACAATTTGATCACATGAACTCTTTTCAATGAGTAAAGACATAACTTCAATTTTCAATAATTCATTTTTGTGCAATTTGATAACATGAACTCTTTCCAATTAGTAAAGACATAACTTCAATTTTGAACTTTCAATTTTCAATTTTCAATTTTCAATTTTCAATTTCTCTTAGTTTGTTGATAATAAACTCCGATTAACATATTTTACCCAAGCAAAAAATCATTTCATACAAATTAAATCTACCAAAAATGCATCGCAAGATTTTCATGTTTTCATTGCTGATTCTTGGCGTTGTTGCATTCATGGGTCAGAAGGCAGTGGAAGAAGACCCGAGATGGAACATCCCCAATTCAGCAGCTTACCTCTCAGGTGAGTATGTACCGCTTCCGATAATTAACAATGACATTCAACAATTCACTTATACTCCGAGGACGACAATTACTCCGATTGGAGTGCTGACAACATTTCCTAATGTCAGGGTATTGCCGTCAACAGTTATGCAGCAGTCAGAAGTGATAATTGTTAGGGATCCCAATGATCCAAATATATTGTTTGGCTCATCAAATGCCGCAAGGACATCCGGCGGTTCTTTTATTAGTGAAGGTGTATATGTATCAACCGACGGAGGTTTCACATGGAGAGGTTCTGATACAGTCAATACCGCCAATCTGAATGACCAAAGAGGTGATCCGGGTCCGGCAATTGACAAGAACGGAAGATTCCATCTTACACACCTTACTTCTGCAACTAACTTTGGCGGGGTTACAGGTATTGGCTCTAACTATTCTACAAACAGAGGGCTCAACTGGCAGCCGACTGTACAACTTGTTAGCGATGCCAATGCGGATAAGAATCTTGCAGGCACCGATGATTCACCAACCAGTCCGTATTACGGAAATGTATATTGCGCATGGACTTCATTTGCAACTTCTCCTGCTACTGGAAGAGCTTCAAGAACTACAAACGGCGGAGTAACCTGGGAGCCGGCACAACAGATCAATGTTGGACTTAACGGAAGATTTGCACAAGGTCACGATGTTGCATGCGGACCAAACGGTGAGACCTACATTGTCTGGACAATGGGTAATTCAGCTTCTCCTTTCACGGAAGACTTTGTCGGACTTGCAAAATCAACTAACGGCGGAGCAAATTATGTGACTACCGAGAGCATCTTTGATGTTAACGGAAGCAGATCATCTTCCTTCAACGGTTGGGGAATCAGAACAAACGGTTTCCCGAGAATTGCAGTTGACAAAACCAACGGACCGAGAAGGGGCTGGATCTATGTAGTAACCAGTCAGCTCAATAATCCTCCGGCAGGCACAGATGCAGACGTAATATTGAACAGATCATCTGACGGAGGTGCAACATGGTCAGCAGGTATCAGAGTCAATCAGGATGCTCCAAACAACGGAAAAGTTCAGTTCTTCCCGGCAGTATGTGTTGATGATGCAGGCGGACTTAACATTGTTTATTATGACAACAGAGCTTTCCCGTCATCAGGCGATTCAGCTACTGTTTACATTTCAAGATCACTTGACGGCGGCACTACATTTACAGACGTTGAAGTAGCAGATCACCATTTCAAGCCAAAACCATCCACAGGATTCGGCGGCGGTTACATGGGTGATTATATCGGAATTACTTCAAGCGTAGGCAAAGTAGTAGCAATCTGGATGGATGATAAAGCAGGTGTTGCAGGCTTCTACAATGCATGGACAGGCGCTTTGCAAACTGTAACATATCCACTGAATGCATTCAATCTACAGACACCTCCTTCAGGTGCAAGAGTTGTTTCATTCCCGAACTCAAATACGCCGATCACAATTACCTGGGATACTTCGGCATCAACAGCTTCTTATAAATGGATATTCGGAAGTCCCACACCAAATCCGAGAATTCTTACACTTCCAACTTCCTCAAATCAGCTAACAGTAACAGCAGGTCAGCTTGATAATATACTGGCAGGACTCGGACTAGCTCAGGGTGATTCTATCACAGGCCAGTGGGATGTTTGGGCGTTCCAGAATAATCAGAACAATGATTCATTAAAGTCAGCAAACGGACCGAGAACAATTACATTCAGAAGAGGTGTTCCGCAGCTTACTTCGTTTTCTCTGAATTCACCTCCGTCCGGTATAACAGTTACTACCTCTCCATTCAACAACTCGTTAATCAACATTGACTGGAACAGGTCGGGTCAAGGAACAACTTACAAATGGAAATTCGGTTCACCTGCAATCACAAATGTAAGATTGTCGTTGCCGTCTAACGGAAACGGATATGATTCAAATCTTACGGTGGTAAACAGCGGTTTGGATCTTGTACTTGGCGGACTCGGACTTAACCCCGGTGATTCTCTCGTCGGTCAGTGGGCTGTTTGGGCTTACAATGCTTCTGACTCATTGAGATCTTCAAATGTATTTAACATTACTCTGAAACGTCAGGCAAGAGGCGATGTAATTGTAGTATATGATTCAACAGTGACCGGATGCAGAACATCGAGGGATTCTGTTCTTGCTAATCTGAACGCCCTTGGAGCAACGTATGATCTCTTCAATAGAAAAGGAAATACAACAGGTACTACATCAATCTCATTCAGAGGATATAAGAAAGTCATTTTGCTGGGTGAAGGCACTTCTGTCATGTCTAATGTTGTCAAAGATTCGATCAAGTCATATCTGGCTTCAGGAACATCAACTGTAAAGGCAAAGCTTGTGATCATGGCTGAAGATATCGGATATCATCTTGACAGATCTGCTTCAACTTATTATGATCCGACCTTTGCCAGAGATCAGCTTGGATTTGAATTCATTGCCGACAGGCCGGGAACTCTTGGTACACGAGGCATTGTAGGTGTTACAACAAATCCTGGTGCTGCTGACAGTACTTCAGGTCCATGGCCGGATGTACTGAAAAAGTCGGCAAGCATTCCAGCCAATCAATCTTACGCATTGTATAAGTTCAGATTATTCCCTGATTCTCTGAACGGCACGGGAAGAATCGGAACAACTTACAATGTTGCAGTATTCGGAGTTGATCTTGAATCAATGAGATCAACACCTGACAGTCCTCCCGGATCTGCTGCAACCAGAATAGTAAAAGGCGGATTGGATTTCGTTGATGGATTGATTACATCAATCAGCAATACAGCAAGCGGAATCATTCCGGAAGTATTCTCATTGTCACAGAACTATCCGAATCCTTTCAACCCGAGCACAAAGATAAACTTCAGCATTCCTCAGCAAGCACAGGTAACGCTGAAGATCTATGATGTTCTTGGCAAGGAAGTAATGACTCTCGTAAATGATGTTAAGAGTCCGGGAAATTATGAGATTGAATTCAACGCTTCGAATCTCTCGAGCGGTGCATACTTCTATAAAATTCAGGCAGGAAAGTTCTCTGATATAAAGAGAATGATGCTGATAAAGTAGAATTGGGAATTAGGAATTAAGAATTAGGAATTGAGCTTCATGCTTTCCAATTCTATGAATTGATTCCTTATGAAATATGATTTGCAAACAGCCCGCGGCAATAGTCGCGGGCTGTTTGTTTATACATCAAAGTCTTATGTTTCACATCGACAGGGAACGTAGAATTAGGAATTACGAATTAGGAATTACGAGTTAGGAATTACGAATTACACCAACCAATCAACTCAGCCCACAACTTTAGTTGTGGGTAACAAACAACCGATCAGCTCAGCCGAGGCCGTCTCAAAACTTGTCGTCCCCGAGTGTTTCTATCGGGGACACACCTTGATTGATCAATTTCCTGTGTGGATTCCCGCCAGGAACACGCGGGAATGACAGGATGAGTATGTTTTGGGACACCTTCGGCAACAATCAACCAATCAACCCAGCCCCCAACTTCAGTTGTGTGCAAGCAACCAATTAACTCAGCCCACAACTTTTGTTGTGGGCAAGCATCCAATCAACTCAGCCCACAACTTCAGTTGTGGGCCAGCAATCAACCAATCAACTCAACCCACAACTTCAGTTGTGGGCAACAATCAACCCAATCGACTCAGCCCACAACTTCAATCGGATTTTAGAATTTCAACTATCAATTAGATTCTCCTTTTTGTAAATAATTGAAGATTGCTATTCAGATTCTAAAATTATAATTTGAAATGAATTTGAACAATCTATCTTTCATAGTAAGCTCTTCGACGAAAAGCGTTCTGCTTAAGTTTAAGAATTTCCAATTCTTATTATTCAAAACTCATTACAAACTAAATTCAGAAAGGAAATACTGTAGATGAAAAAGCTAATCTACTTATTGCCCGTCTTGATCATTGGCTTCATGATAATGACAGGACAGAGGGTGCCGGATGAAGCAAAATGGAACCAACCTATGCAGACAAATATCTATGATCCGTCTGCAACGTATTCCAACGCGCTGCCGGTTGTACGCGAATATTTTAATCCTAATGCAGTGTCAAGAATCATCCAGACTCCGTATGAGGTACTGGAAGTTACACCGAATGTCAGAGTGCTTCCTAGAGCTGACAGCTGGCAGAGTGAAGTTGATATTACAAGACATCCACTTAACCCGCTGATTATGTTTGGCTCCTCAAACGCATTTAACAATGTCTCAGGAACACTGTTTATCAGTGAAGGCGTTTATGTAACTACCAACGGCGGTGTTACCTGGTTTGGATCTGATACACTTACCGGTACGCCACTTGGCAATCACGGCGGAGACCCAGGAATTACGGTTGACAAGAATGGCAATTTCATAATGTCGCATCTTGGATTCTCAACTTCCGGTATGTTTGCAAATTATTCCACTGACAACGGTCTTACATGGTCAGCCAATGCAACAATTACAACGGGTTCGCAGGATAAGAATCTGGCAGGAACAGATGATGCTCCGGCCAGTCCTTATTATGGAAGATCATATATCGTGTGGTCTTTGTTCAATCAATCAAATCCTCCAATCGGAATCTCATATACATCTAACGGCGGAGTCAACTGGTCATCAGTTATTCAGGTCAATACTTCCGCCTCGGGACACTATTCACAGGGATGCGATGTGAAAGTTGGTCCAAATGGCGAAGTGTATGTTGTTTGGGCAGCTCCGATTTCCGGTTCACCATTTACTGAAGACTTTGCCGGATTTGCAAAGTCAACAAACGGCGGAGTGAACTGGGCAGTTACTGACAATGCTTTCGATATGAATGGTATCAGATCAACAAACTTCAACAGTTGGGGAATCAGAACAAACAGCTTCCCGAGAATTGATGTTGACAAGAGCGGCGGTGCAAGAAATGGCTGGGTTTATGTAGTAACATCAGGCAGAAGCATAGCGCCTGCAGGCAATGATGCCGACATACTTCTTTACAAATCATCAAACGGCGGTGCTAACTGGTCAACAGGTGTTAGAGTGAATCAGGATCCGATCAATAACGGACGCGTACAATGGTTCCCGGCCATCAGAGTTGATGAAGCCGGCGGTGTGAACGTTGTTTATTATGACAATCGATCTGCTGCAGGTGATTCTGCTGAAATATATGTTTCAAGATCACTTGACGGCGGAAACACTTTCACCGATGTACTGGTGAGCGATCACAAATACAGACCGAAGCCAATCACAGTCGGCGGTATTGCCGGCGGTTATGCAGGTGACTATATCGGCATTACATCATCAAACGGAAAAGTATGGCCAATATGGATGGATGACATTACAGGTATCTATCAGGCATGGACATCAGCAGTGCAGATCCAAACCTATCCGCTCAATGCTTTCAATCTGCAGCAACCTCCTCCGGGAACAAGAATTGAAACATTGCCGAATAATACGACTCAATATGTCATTACCTGGGACACTTCCGCTTCAACTGCTTCATACAAGTGGATCTATGGAAGTCCGACTCCTAATCCGAGAATCCTGACTCTTCAGCCAACAGGCAATTCTCTTACTGTAACCGGCGGCCAGCTTGACAACATCCTTGCAGGACTTGGACTTAATCAGGGCGATTCTACCGTAGGTCAGTGGGATGTTTGGGCTTTCAGAAATAATCAGGCAAATGATTCTCTGAAATCTGCTAACGGACCGAGAGCAATTACTTTCAAGAGAAAGAAACCTGTTCTTACACCGTTCAGTCTTGTTTCACCTCCGAACAATACAACAGTGCTGACGCTTTCCACCAACACTTCACCTGTTGATGTTACATGGAGAAAATCTGGTGAAGCAGTTAAATACAAATGGTTCTACGCAACACCAAATTTCAATACACAATCTAACATAAAGTTGTCTGTGCAATCAAACAACTCCGGTTTTGATTCAATCCTGACTCTGAGGAATTCAAACATAGATTCCATACTTGCAGGACTTGGTCTCAATGTCGGCGATTCATCAGTAGGACAATGGAGAGTTTACGGCTACAGTGTAAATGATTCACTTGCTTCAACACAGACATACAATGTAACTCTCAGAAGAGGTATTCCTCCGACAGTTACTACATCAGTTGATTCATTGGTTGTAAATCTTCCTTTTGGTGCAAATCAAACGGACAGAAATCTTGTGATAGGCAATACGGGACAATTCCCGCTGAACTGGACTATCTCTGAAACATCTTCAAATCTTGATAATTCAGGGGCCAAGCCATTCACATTATCTGAGCAGGCAATTAACGAGATAATCAATGCTCCAAAGGGTTCTCTTGATATCTATCACGGTCCTGAAGTTACAGACGGACAAGGCGGACCGGACCTCGGCGGTTACAGGTGGATTGACAGTGATGAACCCGGCGGACCAATTTACAACTGGGTGGATATTTCAACAACAGGTATTCAAATCACAACCTGGACAAGCGGTACGGCAGATGACGGTTCTGTAGTTGTTCCGCTTCCGTTCAACTTCACATACTATGAACAGCAATACAACCAGATAAAGATTGTAACTAACGGATGGCTCAGTTTTGATGTTGCATCAACTAATAATACATTCAGTAACGCAGCCATTCCGTCAACTACAGAGCCGAATCTTGCATTGTATCCGTTCTGGGATGATCTTGATCTTAGAGATGCAGGAGCGGTTTATTATCTGAATGATGCTCCGAATAACAGATTTATAGTTCAGTATAAAGATGTTCCTCACTATGATCCACCGGGTGGCGGACCATACAACTTCCAGGTCATAATTTATTCGGACGGAAGGATTTACTATCAATACCAAAGCATGATCGATCCTGTGAACAGTGCAACTGTCGGAAATGAAAGTCAGGGCGGAACAACCGGACTTCAGATGGTTTTCAACAATACCTATATTCACAACAACCTTGCCATTAAGATCGAAAAAGGTCTTGCTTGGGTGGATGCAAATCCGACATCCGGAATTGTAAATCCGGGATTGAATCAGAATGTTGTTGTTACCTTTAAGTCAATCGGACTAAGTACAGGCACTTATTCAGGATTCCTCAAAGTGAACAGCAATGATCCATTGAGACCTTCAAAGGATGTCAGAGTCAGATTGAACGTTGGTGCAGTTGATGTGCAGAACAATATTCTCGGAATTCCGCAGGAGTTTGACCTCTCGCAGAATTATCCGAATCCGTTCAATCCGTCAACAAAGATAACGTATGCCATACCGCAGGCATCATTGGTAACATTGAAAGTATATGATGTTCTCGGAAAAGAAGTCATGACGCTTGTAAATGATCAACGTCAGGCAGGTTATTATGATGTTGATTTCAGCGGAGCAAACCTTGCCAGCGGAATGTACTTCTATAAATTGCAGGCAGGATCGTTTGTTCAGACGAAGAGAATGATGCTAATCAAGTAGAATTAAGAATTGGGAATTACGAATTACGAATTGAATCGAAATTTGATTCTGATTTGTAAGACCTGCAAATAGTTAAGTTATGATAAAGCCCGGGGCAGTTTTACCGGGCTTTATTTTTTGGCTCAGTCATTATTTATCATTTTACAATGCTGTCCAAAACATTTTTGAAATTACGAAATTATTGCCAAAACAGTTCAAGAGTAAACCCTTTTTACGAAAGTCGTAAGAACAACCCGCCTCATCCTAATGCCGTTAAGAAATTGTGAGCTTTGGCGTAAACGTGAATTTCTTGTTTGACGAACACGACAGTGCTCTTCTGTCGTGTGAGGAGTTGAAATTCACGTAGCCAAAGCGAACAATTTTAGGCAATTAGGATGCAGCGGGCGACTTTTCTTTGCCAAGCTTTCTTTTGGTCGT
>WBZL01000353.1_pt2 | contig 25764 bp, 23 predicted proteins | sample 5204291 | NCBI WGS metagenome assembly WBZL01 (sample SAMN12344345, study PRJNA552823) | activated sludge metagenome | biome: Activated sludge suspended growth; feature: Nitrification reactor; material: Wastewater; isolation source: activated sludge from nitrification reactor of wastewater...
CTTTTTCCGGATAACCTTCATGACCTTTCATTTCAGGGAACCATTTCCACAAAAACCCCCCGGCAAAGTAAGGCTTACACCAAAAAGCGGAATACAAAGCATCAAATGCATTGGCCTGGGCTTGTTCATTGACCTGTAAACGATCGACATTAGGCTCTAGTTCCCATGACTTTCCTGCGCAGCTATCTACACTCAGATAACCATATTCAGTAAATAAAATAGGTTTTTGCATCTGCTTTGAAAACATTTCCAATTCTGATTGCCATGGTTTCCATTTTTCTAAGAGCAATTCTTTTGAAGGTGTACGTTCATCTGTGAGTGGAAAATAAGCGCTTATACCAATGTAGTCAAGCTCATTCCAGAAGGGAACAGTGCTATATTGATCCCAATTGGCGCTATAACACAATTTGCCGGAATAGATTTTGCGCAGTTTTTGAATGAGCTTGCGCCAAAATTGCGGCCGCCTCTCGGCAGAATGTTTAATTTCTGTTCCAATGCAAATCATTTCCACCTGAGATTCGTTGGCTATAGCTGCGATGTCGAGAATGTATTTTTCATAAGCTTGTTCCCATAAGCTCCAGGCACTGTCTGAATCAAAATCCAGGTCACCTATCCATTTTCTATGAATATACACATGAGGTTTAAGCATAACATTGAGCTTATTCTGCCTTGCCAACCTTATACTTTCGCGAATACCTTCAGGGGTTTCTCCCCACCATTGCCAGTGATTGACATCATAATGCAATTCAGGACGGTTTCCAGAACTAAAAGCATAAGGGATTAAAGCTATCCAGTCTATCCCTAGCTGTTTGATAGGGACCATTGGATCTGATTGGAAAGGTTCAGGAGGCGCGACAAAGTTCACCCCTTTAATCAACAAAGGACAGACTTCTGATTTTTGATGAGGAGGATAAAGAAAAAAAGCGCTGAAACAAATCAGTATGAATAAAAGAACCAGCAAAACTTTCATGTCATGCAAGAATAACTATTTCATTACCACCGATGATGAAGCAGGGAGGCAAAAAGTGAAACAACGACTTATCTCTATCCCGATATCAGGCTGTAATCCAGTATTGACCGGATAGTGTCGCGATGAGGATAAAACAGAACCTTAGGAAGGCCTTTTCTTGCTTCACGCAATTCTTTTATTTCATTTGAGATATCGCAATCTGAATCCGCAAATTCCTCGATCAGCTGTGATTCTGTCGGGCTGCATTCATTGTAAGTGTAACGTACTAACTGATTTAATGTAAAAGTATCTACCATAGGCTGAATTGTGATCATTTATGATAGTACAATAACTTCTGATGACTCTGTCTTATTGTTATGATCGATTGATTTATTTCACTCTGTACCAACTTTGAGTTCGGCCCAGAAGAGAAATCCCAAAATAACCTCGTACTTCAAGCTCCTCAGGGCTTTTGAGCCACATACTGCAAGAATATACTTTCCCATTTTTTGGATCCACGATTTGACCGTTGGACCAATAGTTCTTATACTTGCTCATGTTCCACATGATATCTAATCCAACCAGATTCTTTCCTTTTTTATCACCTGGACAATCATTGCAAATTTGCGTTGTGGCACCTGGGAGGAGTTTGACAACTTTAGCAAAATAGCTGTCGTTCTTCATGTAGATTTCGACATACGATTTTTCTTTACCACTTTGGTCATCAACCGTTTTCCAAATGCCTGCAGGACTATTTTGGCAGAAAATCGACAATGATATTGCATTGAGCAAGAAAGTCAAAAGATATTTCATAGACATGAGTTTTTTTGAAATAATGTGAAGGTAACCTCTTCAGTTCGTTTTGCCAAGATCCTTTATCCCAATTTTTGATGTTGAGATTGCAGATGCAATGATTCGCAATACAATTTAAGTTGTAAAAATTGGGTTTGACTTCGTGCCCAATGAATGCGATATATCAGATATAGGTTTGATGTATGGTGAGTAGTGATTATTTTTACAGGTCAACTGATAATGATGAAAAGATATTGTTTTTTATTTTGTTTGCTGCTCTCCGGATTCATCGCTTGCAAATCTGACAAAAACTCAGGATCGACTGCAGTATCCGAAGCTGCAAGTTCTAGCCAAATTGCAGATTCTCTGGCACAAAAATATACTGTCGACACTTCAAAATCCTTATTGTATTGGAAAGGAAGCTCTATAAAAGGTTCACACAACGGATCTTTAGGTATTGCACAGGGATGGATCAAATTGTATGAAGGAAAGCTAATTTCCGGAGAAATAGAAGTAGACATGCACGCATTGAAAAATATAGATATGGTGTCTGGTGACGGTAAAGAAGATCTTGAAGAACATTTGAAATCACCGGACTTCTTTAATGTAGACAGTTTTTCCAGAGCAAAATATGTACTGAATGCAGCAGAGTCGCGTGCAGATTCTGTCAATAATGTTTTATTGAGTGGTGTGCTCACCATCAAAGGCATTTCTCATCCAGTCGACATTCCTGCTCAAATGAGCATCAGTGGCGAAGCTGTAATGATCTCAATCTCTCCTTTTGTCATAGACAGGACAAAATGGAATGTAATGTACTCTTCAAAAACCTTGCTTTCTACTATCAAAGACAAAATTATCGACGACGAAGTTTACATCAGCAGCAAGTTGATGGCAATTAAAAATTTGAATTGAGCGAGTCTGTACCAGGACTTTTGTACATATTCATTCCTGCGTAATAGATCAGTCTCCAGCTGTCTGAAACTTTTGCAAATCTTCGGATAATCTTCAGATCATTATGCTTGTGCTTTGCTGTTTCTTCTATTATTATCGGATTGAGCGCTTTCCAGCTTACATTAAAATCTCCGGCATCCTTGCGTATGTTTTTTTGAATAGTCCAATTGTCATTGGTAAAGTAGAACTTTTCGTCGCCAATAAATTTTGGATCAGCCTGATCCGGTATACCTTCAAGAGGAAAGCTGATATGATTCATCTGGAAACTGCTGTCTGAGTGAAACTTTTCATAAAAATCATAAAAATCCTTTGGTATGAGGTCGTTAACTTCTTCCGAAATTACCGATTGAATGGGAGGAGCTTGAGCCGGTCGTTTACAAGAAATAAAAGCATACAGTGACACTACTATAAGTAGTGTCAGTTGATTACTGATGTGTCGCTGTAGCCCAAGCAAATTCTGCTTCAAGTCCATGTTTGGTTTGATATGATAGAAGTGAAAAATCGATTTCAATATATGCTTCCTGGCAGATGACTTGATCAGATTTATGATCCAGTTGAAGATGAATTTGGTTTCTGAACGAAATCTCTTTTTTGCCATAGCACTTGTATACCGCTTCCTTGAGTGACCAAAACAAAACGGCGTTTTTAATGCAGCTTTCTTCATCAGAAAACTCCTCGAGCCACTGTAATTCTTCATCATTGAGAAATTTGGGTAGAATACTGCAAATTTTATTCTGAAACACTTGCAGGTCAACTCCCATTTTTTGTTGTCCCCATGCTGCAGCCGCAAAACGATGAGAGTGACTGATGGATATAAATAAATCTTCTTTTTTGCTGTGTACTTTTCCATATTGGTCTTTGAAAAGGGATTCTTCGGGATGAATACCGAGCTGGTTGTGTATCAGATACCTAGATGCGAGATATTCTTTGCGTTTGAGTGGGTGTAAACCGTCCAACCATTTCAATAAATCCGCATTTACAGAATAAGCATTTTGAAAAAACTCATCTGATTCGTTGATTTCCCAGACCGCAAGATGCAGTTGTTCACCTAAATTTTGTGATAAGTAAAGAGGCATATTGTTCGAAATAACGAAGGTAACAGGATTAAAATATATAGTGGAAAATCCTGATAAATAAGTAGTAAAACTTCAGAGTAATCACCCATTTTTTACAGATTTTCGTTATAAAATTTGTAAAGTGTAACAGATCGCCATAACATTGTGACGTCCTACTGAACTAAATACTCACAGCAGAGCAAATTATATTGCTTCGCTCAATCCATTAGTCGTTCGTTTTTTACCTTAATATTATTTATTGAATGTTTAGCTCTGATTTCCCAAAAGTCAGAGTCCTGAAGCGCAGGTAGTGATTGACTGAGGTCCTTCCAATTATACCCCAAAAACAAATGTCCTATGGTGACACTACCTGCACGCTTTTGGCTAAAATCTACTTGGAAAGTTTTGGTTTATTAAAATAATAAAATCCGGAGTTTTTCTTTTTGCAAAGGCATCGAAAGAAAAACTCCGGTCAATTTTTGTAAAATGCGTGATAAACATAGTCCGGCCTAGTTTCCGGAATATGAATAAAATAGGGTGGTTTTTTCACTATTAGGTGATTATGATCCTCCGGAATGATTCAGCCATCCGGGGGATTTTTTTTATATGCATTTATGAGTTTTGCAACATGGAACTTGATCTTAAAGTCTTGACATCGTCGATGACATGTCAAATATAATTCTCAGATGATAACTTGAAATGAAAATTGAAGAGTTAGATCGGCTGAGTTTTTGATTCTCCGACTCGACTGTAAATGGAGCGAGTTCTGCTGATAACAGCAGAAATCTTACATGCGGTTGAGCTTCTCCATCAGCTTTGCGCTGATATCTTCACCTTCAGGCTGGTATAGTAATCCAACGGAGCTATCGAATATGAACATATAACCTTGCTCTTTTCCCATCTCGATGATGGCTTTGCTTATTTTGTCTAGCAGAGGCTTAGTGAGCTCCAATCGCCGCTTGTCCAGAGATTCTTTAGCACTTTCCTGATATTTGACGATAGCTTCCTGTGTCACCTGCAAATCGGATTCTTTTTGTTTTTGGGCTGTTGGCGTTAATGTACCAGCTTGTTGATCTTTCTGGTACAATTTTAAGTCTTCCTGAAACTTGCTAATCATTTTTTCTCCTGTCTCAGAGAGAGATTTTTCATATTGGAGCAATTGGTCAGCAAGGAGTTTTGCTTCCTGCAAAGTATCAATGAATTTGACAGAATTGAGATAGCCTATTTTTTGTGTATTTCCGGCTATTGCAAGACTAAGGCATGCCAGTGTTATATAAAATTTTAATTTCATCATGTTATGAAGTAAGATCTTTGTTTGATAATGTGTGATTGGGATATAGCTTACATAGTAGTAACCTAAACACAGGGAAGTGAGTCAAATTCTGCTGGAAGAGTTTCAAATTTACTTTTCTTTTTCGCTCTCCAGAGCTTTGCGATCTGCCTCTTTCATACCCTCTTTAATTTCATTATTGATGGCATTTTTGGCATTGTTGAACTCTCGGATTCCAGCGCCAAGACCGCGCATGAGTTCGGGGATTTTTTTTCCACCGAAGAGTAGCAATATAACGAAAACTACTGCTACCATTTCCCATCCTCCGAGGTTTCCGATAAATAAAAGATTCATATCTGATTAATTTTAACCGTCAAAGGTAATCTTGGAACGAATACCCTTCTGTGAAAAAAGACTTAAGATTTTGCAAAATGTTTAATCATCCCGCTTTATTTTTTTAATCCAATCTCCCTCAGCCTTTCATCCAGATATTCTCCTGCGGTGATCGGTGTGTATGCTAAAGGCTTTTCATCTGAAATACAGCTGGCCAGACAGCTCAGGTCCATCTCACTGCGTGGATGTAAGAAAAAAGGAATCGAAAGTCTAGAAGTATGCCACTGCGCTCTGGGAGGATTGACCACTCTGTGTGTGGTAGATTTTAGATAGTTATTGGTCAATCTTTGAAGCATATCACCTACATTGACTACAATTTCCCCGGATTGAGGCACCACGTCAAGCCATTCATTTTGTTTGTTGAGGACCTGCAGACCTCCTGCTGAGGCTCCTACCAACAAAGTAATCAAGTTGATGTCTTCATGTTGTTCAGAACGAATGGCGGAATCCGGTTCATGGATAATCGGTGGGTAATGTATGGCCCTCAAAATTGAGTTACCATTATGGATTTTATTATTAAAAAAGTCTTCTTCCAGTCCCAGATGAAGAGAGATGGCTCTGAGCAGGTGACTTCCTGATCTTTCAAAAGATTTGTAAAGTGCATTTCCTGTTTGGCTGAAAAAAGGGAGCTCGTGTACTTGAACATTGTCCGGATATTCTCCCTGGATTGCATCGCCGTCAACAACAGACTGACCGATCTGAAAAAACTCTTTGAGATCCCCTACTTTACTCTGTCTAGCGTGTTCTTTTCCAAACGATGTGTAGCCTCTCTGTCCGGCTAATCCCGGAACTTCATACTTAAGCTTGATTTCGTTGGGCAGAGAGAAGAAATCTTTGGACAAATTGTAAAATTCTGTGACAAGATCCTGAGGAATACCATGATTGATGACTCCTACAAAACCTATATTATGGAAAGCAGCACCAAGTTGACTGACGAAATCTGCTCGCTCTGACTGACTGCCTCTTACAAATAAATCGAGATCTACTAATGGTATTGAACGTGTGGACATATTTTTTTTAATCCATTTGGAACAAAAATTGTTCCATTTTACATCATAAAAAGATTATTTGACCGATCATATTCATTTAGCTAACTTTTTATAAAATTTCAACTTGATGGACAAGAAGACCATTGTAATCGGCGCAAGCCCCAACCCGGAGCGTTATGCTTATAAAGCTGTGCAGTTGCTGCAGGAGCATGGACATACAGTCATTGCATTGGGAAAAACAGAAGGTGTGATCGGAGAACTCCTTATTGATATAAGCCGTCCCTCAGTACGAGCGGATACAATCAGTTTGTATATCAACCCACAGCATCAAACAGATTGGTACTCCTATATTCTCAGTGTACAGCCTTCGCGTTTGATTTTCAATCCTGGTACCGAGAATCCAGAACTGGTGGCCTTAGCAAATGCACATGGCATCGATTGTCTAGAGGCATGTACCTTGGTCATGCTGAATACAAGACAATACTAAATTGACTTACGCTTTCGAAAAGCAGGATTAACGAGTACCGGTGGTTTTCTGCTTGTATTTTTCCAGATTTGGGCAAATTGTCAGTACATCCTCGTCAATGTCAGTATATACTTTTGGCAGCTCTTGAATCAACCAGGAATTGAATTTCTCTGACTTTTTAAGTTCTTTTGCGGCTGTTTGAATCTTGGCATAGTCTTGCTTCAGGTTTGCCTTATGAGGTGCACTTCTAGAAGTCAATTTGAAAAGCCTGAAGTATTTTTTTCCATCGGATTCAGAAGAAGTTACCGGATCAGAGATTTCTCCTACTTTGAGATTGTCAATGGCAAAATACACATCCGGATCCAGGTCTCCCGTTTCAAAGAAATAATTGCCGCTTTTTGGATTGAGTAATCTACCTCCATTGGTAAATGATTCGGATTTTTTGTCTGAATATTTGCGAACAGCTGCCTCAAAAGACATCGTGTCTTTGATAATGACTTTTTTAATTGAATCCAGATAGTTTTTTGCTTTAGTATAGTCCTCATCTAGCATACGAGGCTTCACGAGTATATGACGTGAAAGGATAGAGTTTCCCCTTCGACCCATCAACTGGATTAAATGGAGACCATATTCGGATTCTACGATGCCGGAGAGGCTGTCTTTTTGTAGGTTATAGGCTACAGCTTCAAATTCTGGCACAAAGTTTCCTCGTTTGACCCAACCCAGATTTCCTCCGCTTTTTGCCGATCCATAGTCTTCAGAATATTGTTGGGCAAGTTTTTCAAAGCTTTCTCCGGCTAAGATTCTTTCCCTGATTTTTTCCAGTTTTTCTTTAGCCAATTTCATCTGCTCAGGATTGGCTTTGGGTTTGTAAACGATTTCGCTGATTTCTACTTCGGCGTTGAAATATGGCACACTGTCCTTGGGAATGGCTGCAAAAAAAGTCTCGACCTCCTGAGGAGTGACATTGACATCTCCTAATATGGTGTTTTGAAGTTTTTCTGTGAGCATTTGGTTGCGGAGGTCTTCGCGAAATCTCTCTTTTACCACACTCACCGGCTGCCCATAAACTTCCTCGAACTTTTCAAAATCATTGTTCATATATCCCAAGATCTGCTCTATACGAGCATTTAGTTGTTGCTCCACATCTTCGTCTTTCACCTCCAGACTATCAACTTTTGCTTTGTGAACAAAAAACTTTTGGACGATCATGTTTTCCAACACCGCACAATTGTCGGATTCGCTGAGGATGGATTTTTTGTCTTTGAGATAACTGATGCTTTCCTGCCAGTCAGAGTACAGTATATATTCTCCTCCGACTTTGGCAATGATTTTGTCTGCTATCAGTCCCTGTGCATTTCCAGACAAATAGAATAAAGTAACAAAGAGGTAAAAAAGTGAGGTTCTGATGAGATTCATTCCTGATTATTTAAAGATTTCTATTTGTTTTTCTGTGAGTGCTTTGTCGTAAAGCGATTTTCTGATAGACTCTATGCTTTTACTTTTTCTTTGGTAAAGTATAGCTTTGGTTGCTTTATCTTTAATAAATGACATCGGTGGATCCTGATTTGGTTTGACTATGTCAAATATGCGCAAGTAATATTCGTGATTAAAGTCCGCAAAGCTTCTATTGAGCCCTTTTGAAAGAGCTGATTCAGAAACGGATTTTGCAGGTAGAAATTGTTTGAGATCGGACCATCTGACCCAGTTGTCTTGCTGGAGAAAGCATTTGGAAGCATCGTTTTCACAAAATCTCTGGAGTTGCAATAGTTGTGGACCTGTGGGAGACTTCCACAGTAACTCGAAATCCCTTTTATCTTGTAGGGGTTTGTTGGCTTTCACAAAAAGGCACTTGATGATGGTGCTTTCGAGTTTGTATTCTGCCTTGTTGCTCTGGTAGTAATTATTGAGTTCTTCTTCTGAGATTACTGTGTCGACCTTTTCGTTTAGGAGGGCCAATTCTGAATGATAAAGCAAAAGAGACTCCTTATAGTCATCTACCATCGCATTGATTTCCTGGAGATTGTTCAGCTTGGAAGAAGCGGCATTTATAATAATTCTATCCTTGAGCCAGCGATCGGTATAACCACTCAGAAGCAAAGCGGTGTCTGCATCTATCAATCCAGTCCCTAATGCATCAAAGGCATCTTGTTGATAAAGCTTCTGATCCTTGTAACTGGCCAATACAATATCATCCTTGTCTTGGGAGGATGGATTGTTATTTTGCTTACATGAGGTGAGCAAAAGGACTGCTGTAAAAATCAAGAGGCCTGAGCGCATGAAGAGCAAAGGTCGCAAGAAGTCCTCATTTTTTTACCATACTCTCGAATACATCGTTGTTAATCCGAACAGGATATTTCATTTTCAACTCATCTATCCAAAGACCTTCGAGATAATCTTGATAATCAGCGATGATGTATCCACGGGCTTCGTCAAGGGATTTTGGCCCTGGAGCCATCAATTCAGACACTCTCCTGAAACTGTAGCTTTTTGGGTTGTCTTGAACCAAAGCTGTGGTAGAACTCTTAGAAAAAGTGAGACCAGCCAGTGCTTCCTGATTTTTAGGTTCGGCTATGGTACGCGAATAAGAGATAAAAGACTTTTTCTTGTCATACTTTGATATAGCTTTATCGATACCTTTTTTGTTGATGTACTTGTAAATTTTTTCAGCAAGATTGCGATCACTGGTATCGATGCTGATAGCTTGAACGACTGCTCTTTCTTCCCACTTGTATTTTCCTTTGTTTTTGTCAAAAAACAACTTTAGACCTGTAGTGTCTTCTGAGGCTTTGTCCCATACATTCAGCTTGGTCGCTTCAAACAAAAGAATTCCTTCACGATATTCCCTCATGAGTGACTTGAAATCCGGATATTTATCTTCAAGACGGGTTTCTTCAAACTGCAGGCATTTTTGAGCCACAAAATCATTGAACATGCTTCGGACAGTTTCTTTCACATTTTTATTATCACCTCCTTGCAAGCGGTTTCTTGTATTGGATCTCACATAATCCGCAAATTGGTCACTGGTGATGCTGATATTACCAATTTTGGCCATTTCTTCTTTCACCAGATTCTCTGGGGCTTTCCATTTATAACTAAAAAATAAAGTGTCCATCTGACCGGCGAATCTATCCAGAGCAGCTTTATTTTCTACATAAGGTGCTTCGGTTTTGATCTTTTCGATTAGGGTACCTTGAGCTGCTGCAAATCTTGAATCTCTCTGAATTTCCGACTGGACTTTTCGCTTTGCCCGTTCAAATGGCAACTCTTCTTCTCTCTTGATACGCTTGATTATATGATATCCTATGCTTGTTTCTATTGGACGACTGACATCACCGTCTTTTGCCAATGAAAAAGCAGCATCTTCAAAGGCGGGTTCGTACTGATTAATTCCAAAAAAACCAATATTGCCTCCCAGAGGGGCACTATTCTTGTCATCACTCAATTGTCTTGCCAATTCTTCAAAGCTGGCGCCGCCTTGAATCAAAGTATAAATACTGTCAGCTTTGAGCATTGCCTTGCCATCCGGCAAGCCTTTTTTATGCTTTTTGATAAGAATATGAGCTGCTTCAATTTTTCTGCGAGCTGGTCGTGAATCATCAACTTTTAGAATATGATATCCCAGTTTGGTGCGGAATGGCAACGAAACATCTCCCGGTTTCAAAGAGTAAGCTATATTCTCTAAGGTGTAAAATCCTTCCGGCAACATCGAAGTAAACCATCCTATACGGCCACCATTTTTTGCAGAATTGATGTCATTGGATTTTGCCCTTGCGACTTCTGCAAATGATGAACCACTACGGATGGATTTATAGGCATCCATTGCCATATTATAACTCTGCAATGTATCGGCGCCGGTTGCATTGGGACTAAGATTGAATAAAATATGACTCAACAAGAGATCCTTCTTCTGTCTATCATATACTTCATGGGCCAAACGATCTGTAACTTCCTTGTCGTTGAGATAGTTGGTTGTCAACTGCTGTCTATAACCCTCAAGTTCCTTAATCAAACTGGGGATGGTATCCAGCTTCATATCGCGGGCTGCTTGAACTTTGAGCTTGAACTTGGTGTAAAGTTTGAGATAGTCATCGAGTGATTTTCGACTATAGTCGGCTTCTTTGCCGTTGTTCTTGTTGTAGATGTACTCAAATTCAGACAGTTTGACATCATTGCCTGCGACTGTAAAAAGTACAGGATCTTTGGTCTGGGCGTTGAGTAAGGAGACACTACAGAAAAGGGCTGCAATTAGCCATTGTGAAAAATTCATAAATGCTGGACGTTTTGCTGACAAAAATAAGGCTTAAACGGATATTTCCACTCAAATGGTGATTTTAACCAATTTATTAACGCTTTATTGTCAAAATCATGCCAATTTTAATGTTTTCTTAAGGGTTTTGGCTCAAAGACTTCTTGCAGTGGTTTTCAGTGTTAAATTCTGATCGAAAAGCAGAACTAAAGATCATTCTTGAAATGATTGAGGTACAAAACCCTATATGAAGTAACTTATATAGCTGGTCGAACGTAAATATTGAATTCAATTTTATTTTCCTTTCTTGATAGAATAATTTATTTTCATGATTCACAAATACATTTTATTTTGAACTCAGTGAGGTACTCCCCATCTTGGACAAACTTCTAAACAATATTATTTTTAAATTTTCAAAATTATAAGTTTTTTTCATTTGATGAAGGCAATTCAGGGATATTGATTTAGCTCCTTGCCTCACAGAATCGCTTTATATGAAGCCCATACGCTGGAGGTTGTAGCGGACCTAGCCGGTGAAGGTGATCTAGAGTAACCAATTGAACCTACTAATTATCTTGTGAATTATAGTTTAATTGCTTTAATGACTTGGGAGCCTTTCTTGGATGAAAATTTAAAGAAGTATATTCCTGATTCTAGTTCAACAGGCCATTGGAAATTCATTTCACCTGATGAAAAATCTATCAAATCATGGTAAGCCATCTTTCCATCAATGCTAACTATTTCCATTTCAATAAACTTATTCAAATCCACTGACCGAATAGTTATTCTATCATGGGAAGGATTTGGGCATATTTCAATGTTCAGTAATTTGTTTTCAACTTGTTTTGTACTAGTTGAGGATCTTATTCTCACATCCAAAATAAATCGACCAAGTCCTGTCTTATATTTCTGATCGAAATTTACAAAATATGTTGTGTCACTACCGGAGTATCCCAGAAAGTATATTCGCCATTGCCATTTTTTGTGATAGATACAGATTCTCCATTCACTCCTGAAATCTGGTAACCATATATGGGTCCACATTGTGCATCCATTAACAGAATGAATCCATCAAACATATCATTAGAATTTTTTAATACTCGCCCATTCCCAATATTCAAATCGCCATAAAAATATCCAGCAGATAAGTAGGTATTCCTTATTTCGGAATAATGGGAAAAGTTATTGGGTAAAATAAAAGTCTCTTTATTGAATTGGTTAAGAGAGAGAATATGCGATTGATCGTCCAAACTAAGTATAAAAATATTGTAAGAATTAAAATTATTTAGAATTCTAATTCCATACACCTCTATGTGTGCCGCATTAAAAGAACCAAAATATTTAAATTTCCTTCATTAGTTAAAAATAATTGTTTAGGGGATTGATCATTGGATCCACCAATTCCTTTTTTTGCTCAGACATTTTTATTACTATCTATTTTGAAATAAAATCCATCATAACTTCTTCCATTTGTATTTCTTATAGTGTCCTTTTTCGATATTATTATTGATCCCCAGAATTTACCAATGACTTGTAAATTGCCAATAAGATCAATACTATAATCTCTTATAACTTTTTGGTCATCTCCTTCAAAATACCATTTAGTGAATTCAAAAGTATTTTTATCTAATTGTAGAATAAATAAATTCAAATCTGATTGACCAAGTCCTGAAACAAATTTTTACCCATTTAATTCATAGGTTCCTTGAAACTCCAAAGTGCAAAACAATCTACCATCGAATTCTTTAAACTCCCCCACACTAACATAACTATATGCTTCAGTAACAAAGATTTCCTTAATAATAATAATTGTGTCTTTTAAAGGATTATATTTCAAAATAATAGCATAGCCATCAGAATAAGGATTGAAAATGGGTTTTTCATTAATATAAAACGTGTCTAATGTATAAATTGAAAAATATATACACGAATCGCTGGCAAGAAATAAATCTGAGCTAAACACATTTACATTCCCATAGATCTGATGAACAGTTGTTAATTTTTAATTTGAATCAAGCCCTATTAGTGCAAAAGCAGAGGCTCTGCTATTTGTATTATTCGGATCTATTTTTCCTTTAGATTTAGTAACATATTTATTTTCTACTAATACTGAATCGTTTACACCTGGTGACATTGTCAATCCAATATAAGAATTGTAGTTTTGTATTTGATTCCAGGATTAACAGACGCACCTGATATTGACACAGTTTATAATATTTCAAGTTGTGGAAAGGCAGTTTGTGAATTAAAAATTGCTATCAATAAAATAATATTAATGGACATTATTTATTGCTTAAATTGTAGATTCCATGTAAGAATGTTAAAGTTTAATTGTAGTCTTATATATCGTGAGATAAAGCTCTATTTAGACATCTGTATTTTGTTGAACATTGCTTTCTAAGGTGTAAGAAAAATTGGTTTTTTAAATCTAATTGGATTAAGGCATAATACTTAGAATGTAGTTTCAGACAAAAAAGATCAATTTTTTTGAATTACTATTAAATAGTGAACTAAAATGTCAATTCCTCTTTGCAATTCCCGTAAAAGGGCCCTAGTATGGCTAATTATGAGTAGGTATCACAATTCTTTATGATCAAGGCCGTCGTTTAATAAGGAAAGCCTTAATTTATCCGATATTTTTCTATTTTCTGATTTGCATTTTTACTAAGTTTCAATGGTTTCCCGATAGATCTATATAGCTACGATTGGGTATAAATACAGGCATTCTCTGTGAGGAGTAATCGCAATGTAGGGCTAAGTTTAGCTCGGAAAGCTCAATACAGACTATAATCATTTACTTGATTTGCGATTTGTGATTGAATTCGGTTGAATCAACCTTCTTTTTTTTTGCCAGGTTGATCCTAGCTATGTTATCAAACAGCAAAATCAGGCTATAGTAAATTTAATTCCGTTTAATCAAATAGATCCTTTTTTAGGGAGTATTACATACCTTTGGTTGTAACTTAAAAATTGAGGCATAGGCCATTATGAAGCAGAATTCAGAAGAACAGTTCAGAGGTGTAAAATATGGATTCGAATCCTGCGTTTGGTCATACCAAGGACCAGGGAGTTGGTTTTTTGTTTCACTGCCTGCTGAATTGGCTCTTGAAATTAGGGAGAAATTCAAATGCGAAGAAGAAGGTTGGGGAAGATTGAAAGCAAACGCGAAGGTGGGTAATACAATTTGGAAAACTGCGATTTGGTTTGATACCAAGAAGAATACCTATATCTTACCACTAAAAGCAGAAATTAGAAATAAAGAACAAATCGCTGAGGGTGATAAAGTAAACTGTTATATTTGGCTTTAAAATTAAAAATTAATATATGATCAATTCTATCAACTGGTTTGAAATTCCGGTTACTGATTTTGAAAGAGCGAAGGCTTTTTATTCAGAGATTCTAAATACGAGTATTGGGGAAATGCCATTTCCTGAAGGAAGATATGGTATCCTGGCCTATGATCAGCAGGGCGTAGGCGGAGGACTTGTCCAGGGCGAAGGATTTGTACCTTCTCAAACCGGTACCATTGTTTACCTGAATGGGGGCGAAGATTTAAATGTGCCTTTATCAAAAGTAGAAGCTGCGGGGGGCAAAGTCGTCATGCCCAAGACTTCTATAGGGCAGAATGGATTTATGGCTCATTTTATTGATACCGAAGGAAACAGAGTTGCTTTACATTCCATGCAATAAAGGAATTTGTGAAGCAATCCATTGGTGATCGATCGGAAAGTTGAATGGATTTTTTTCTTCTGAACGATCATCAATGGTTACTATGGGAGAATTAGTTAATTTGTGCATTTGGCAGATTGATGTTCGAAAACAGCATTTTATTTGACAGTTCAACTTGTAAGTAATAATGAATTCAATTTCACCGAATATTTTTGTAAACGACATCCATTCGACAATTGATTTTTACGAAATCTTGGGATTTCAAGTTGTGGCAAGAGTCCCTGAACAAGGAGAGAGTGTATGGGTTATGATGGTATCCGGGTCAGTAATCTTTATGTTTCAAACTTTTGAAAGTTTGGGCAATGACCTGCAAATGATTTCAAGACAAAAAGGTGGTGCATTGCTTTTATATATACAAATTTCCGATATCCGAAATTATTTTGACCAAATCAAAGACAAAGTAAAAATTGTTAAAGGACTGGAACTGACTTTTTATGGTGCAACAGAATTTTCAATAGAAGACAATAATGGTTTTCTGTTGACTTTTGCTGAAGATGAACCAGCTCAATAGAAGTCCATACAATCCTTAGCATGAGATTTAACACTTCGGTTTGATACAAATTAACGTTTGATTATGAGTGAAAAACTACCCAAATCAAAGGCATATAATATTACTTGTTTTTATAGTTTACTGATCCTGTTGGCAAAGCTTTTTTTAGTTGTTTTGTTGACATTCTTTATCCATAGACTGATTTTTTTATTGGTTTATATTGGGATTGCAAATCTAAGAGATGATATATTATTAATTGCAAAGGCATTTCTTGTAGGAATAAGATTCGATTCAGTGGTGGCACTCTATGGACTTTTATTGCCATTTGTCATGGCTCTGATCAGTATTTTTGTAATGCCTCAAGACCTGTCTCAATGCAATAGGATGAAGAAGTGGATCCACTACTATGGAATTGTCATGTTCATCCTTTTTAACCTTATATCAGTTGTGGATTTCTATTTTTATAAGTTCTTTCAGTTTCATATCAATGTATTATTTTTTGGTATAGTGTACGATGATACAAAAGCAGTTCTGAAATCAGTATGGACCGATTATCCGGTAGTGAAAATATTATTGTTCCTTGGATTTGTGGTGATGATATACTGGATAATACTTAAAAAATTGATACAAAAGAATTACAATTTCAGTTTAATTTTTAATTGGAAACATGGTATTGTTATCATTGGAACAATTGTTTTATATGCTATTGGTCTAAGGGGATCTCTCGGTACTTTCCCATTGGAAACAGAAGATAGTGTCATCTGCGACAATAGTCTGATTAATACCCTCACACTCAATGGAGTATTTGCTTTAAAAACGGCAATGAGTGAAAAAGCAAAACAGAATATAGACACCGATGTGCAAAAGAGATTGATCAAAAACGGATTTAAAGATGCTAGAGATCCGATCGGATATTATCTGGGAAAAACAGTCGTAGAAAATGATCACTTAGAAGATCTTTTGATCTCGAAAACACAAGAAGACAGTTTTCTGACAAGTCACCCCCCAAATGTAATTTTTATCCAAATGGAAAGTTTTGGCAGTTTTTACTTGGATTTGCATACTGCTACCTTGAATGTACTTGGATCTTTGGAAAGCAGCCTGGGGGATTGTATCATGTATAGAAATTTTCTTTCAGGTACTTCAGGTACTATCGGATCACTGGAGGGCCTTCTGATAGGCTGTCCGATGAATCCACTTTCACAATCCACATATATGAATTGTCCATTAAATTCCAGTGTCGCTATGCCTTTTAAGGATGCCGGATATTTTACCAATTTCATAACGAGTTCTGAGTTGGGTTGGAGAAATCTGGATAAGTTTGTCAAGTACCAACATTTCGATGCCGTAGAAGGGGCGGAAAAATTACTTGAAGTTGTAGAACATTCTTCACGTTGCGAGTGGGGTGTGTTCGACGAATATTTATTTGAGCGTGCTTTTCAAATCTTGAAGAGTCCAGGGGAAAAAGCCAAATTTATTTATGCGATGACGACCACTAATCACACTCCATTTGAACTGCCGGACCACTACAAACCTTTTCCGGTTTCTATACCACAGAATATTGTAAATTCCCTTAGAACATCTCAGGATATTGCAATAAAAAATTTTACTAATTTCCAATATGCAAATGATTGTCTGGGAAAATTTATTGATAGGGTAAAAAACTCTGAATGGGGTGATAATACCATAATTGCAGCCAGCGGTGATCATAACACTTTACAGCTTTTCAATTTTTCTGATCGTCAGACGCTGCAAAAATTTGCTGTTCCATTTATTCTTTATATACCCAAGAAGTATATGCGGCAATGTCTGGTAGATACAAGTCGCTGGGGTTCACACAAGGACGTGTTTCCAACTCTGTTTCATTTGGCTTTGTCAAATGCACCATATATCAATACAGGAGTCAATCTATTGGATACTTTATCGTCAGATAATTTTGGGATCATCAATTATAATGTTGCAATGGATAAAACGGGTTGTGTGAATTATCAATCTAACCCAATATATTACATGTGGTCAGGTGAAGGTTCCAAGCAGCTCACCCCAACTTCAACTACAAGTAGTCCTGAACTGTTAAGACTGTATAAGCGTGCCCGGTCGTATCATGCTTCTATGTGTTATTATATTCAATCTGAATTGATTAAATGTAAACAGTGAAGATGATGTATTTTAATGAGTTCATCGCTCTATCTGTGTTTTTGTGTCTTGAATCCAAGGTTGAAACATCATTCCAGATTATCCGAAAATTAGAGTTAACATTCAATGAGTAGTTTACAAAGAGACTAAATGTCTTTTCCATCCTTTAGGGTATGTATTGAAATTGATAAAGGGTGCAAAAACAAATTTTTTCAGACATTTATATTTGTTGACTTTTGAAACAATGGTATGCCTTAAATTTTATTTTTATAATTAGGGAAGATAAATGTGATCATGTATAATTAATTTAAATTTAAGAATTTAATTTCTATTGCAGGTCAAATTAATTATAGAAACTGGCTTAGATAATTCTAAGGTTAGATTTGTCTGCGATGAACTTTAAAGAAGACAGCAAGTGATTTTTCTTTTGGATATTGTAATAAACAACTGCCCTTGATCCGAAAGCTCGAAAATAGTTTTCTATACCTGCGATCATGGATCCTTCGAAGTCTATGTATTTGATGTTTTTCATATTTTGAGCTTTTTGAATGACGTTCCACACCATAAAAGAAACTGCTCCGCTCTTTTTAAATTTTGGATTCGTTGCAGATGCAAGAAATATAATGCTTTCTTTGTCTATAACAAACGCACCACCACAGTACATATTCGATTGATTATGATCAGTGACATACATACTAAAACAGCAAGCCTCTTTACTTAAGTTTTCCCATAATCTTAGAAGGGAAAGATTTTCGCCTTTATGAATAATATTTTTAGCTTGCAATAAATTCGCCAAGCCATCGATAGATTCATTTTCAATAATTAGTAATTGCTGCTTGTTTGCTTTTTTTATATGGTTGGTGACGCTGGTTGAAAAATTGGAATATATCTCTGACAGAGAAGAGTCAATATCTAAATGGTAACTATGATATGGAGTCACTGAGTAGTTTTGCCATAGAAAGGGAATGTGATACTGGAAGGAGGGAACAAAATTGTAATTAAATATATGCATCTTATCTTTCAGTTGGTCCAAAATGGAATGCAGTACAGTTTTTAATGTATAATAGTATCTGTGCCTTTTCCCTTGCAATGGGCAGAAGAAAACACCAAGGTATTGTATCCAGCTCGGTTTGGTAATCCATTTGAAGCAGAAAAAAGATTTTTCACAAAGAGGCATTACAGCCAGGATTTGATCACCGTTATAGCAAAATAGTGCTTTCCAGTTGGGATGTACAGCATCCAGATAAAATGATTTGGCATAAATAATATATTGAGGTGAATCGTCTATAAATTGATTCCATTCCAGATCATTGATTTCGGTTCTGGATTTTAGGATGGTATTTATTTGTAAGCTCACTGTGGGTATTCAATTTTCAAAGCAAGTTCATTAGATTTTTGAATGAGAATTGGTGGGGCTTTTGTCTGTTTCAGAAAATTGGCATATGGTTCGTCGGGCTGCGTTATACATTTTAAATAATCTTTTGCCATTTTCTCAGTACTACAAAACCCATTGAAAATTGCAAATTTTTCGATTTCTGGAATCCTTGCATTTCCCATAAAGCGTCTTTTAAAACTAGCTCTATGATCTAGTTCAGAATCAAAAAACAAAACATCTCCGGCTTTAGTCGGGGGTAAATATAAATTTTCTTTTTTTTCAATTCTCTGTGAAATCGAAATATGGAAAGCTCTAGATATTTTTTGGATCGTTCTTTCGACCGGACTGCCATAGACATGTTTTATAAATCTGTCTTTTCCCCGATTTGTTCCTGGAATAAGTAAAAGACCACCTCCCTCCGGTTTATTCTCTTGCAGGTAAATTCCTCCCTGGACCAATTGATGCTTTTTGTCTTTGTGGGTGAAAAATCCTTGTGCTTCCATGATTGCAGTGTCCCTGTGCCAGTCAAAAAATCTATTGTAATGAACTGAACATTCAGGTACACAGACCATTTGGTCGCCTAGAAGCTCTTTTGCAGCAAGAATATACTTTGGCTTGAAAATTAGATCGATAAGTTCCGGAAAGTCTCTATATATATCATTGATGATAGAATTGGAATTGAAAGTTGACTTTTTCCAATACTCACTTGCAAACAAATCGTGGAAGAAATTTCTGAGATACTTTACCTCTTGCTCATTCAAGAGACCGGGCAAAATCGCGTATCCTTGATCTTGGAACGTTTTTATTTGTTCATGTGTAAATTTCATTTAGGCAATATGTTTAGTAAAGAATGTAAATTATCAAAAATTCCAGTCCTCAGCTAACTGCAATGCTTCACTTTTAAAAACAAAAGCATGATGGGATTCCGAAGTTTCTGGAACGGAAAACGAAATCAAAACCCTAAGTTTCATTGCATATTCTCAGTTACAATATACGGCAATATCTCACTTAGTTGTATTTAAATTAACATTTTAAATTTTGGTATTATATGTATTGACCTTGTTATCTGATCATTTAACGAGGTGAATTGAGAGATGGTTGAAAATGTAAATTGGACTAGATCAGCCTAAATAAGGGAGGAAATTCTAAAATCACACCTTCCTCTTCATCTTTTTGGTCGGGATTTAGAGGCCGTCTGATAGATTAATTTGGAATGAAGAATGTTTCTTCCAATAACGAAACATGTCATAACTTTAGTATTGTCGCCACTCCATCCCTCACGACCAATTTCAAAGCAAATTTGGATTAAGCCCACATTTTACAGTAGAACATCAGTTACGCACCAAATGGATTTCATAATCAAGGTTTTGTGCAATGCTTGATCCGTAAGTATAGAATTTATGAATCGAAGCTTGTGCAGCTGCACCAGAGGCCTTCATTATGAACCCAAGTCATGGGATCAATTGGCATAGCCACCAATCAGTTGGATCACAAGCCATGATTTTACTGCTAATTTGCTTTTCACAATGATCCCTGATTAAAAAATCCAGTGAGAAAGTTTGATATATGAGGCTCTGTTCAGGATGATAAAATTAGGTTTCAGGGATTGTTTTCATTTGGGTATAGGCTTCATGAAAGGAACTATCTTTATATTTGTTGGGTTAGCAAAGAATGCTCACTAGTGATTAATGTGAATCAAGTTTACCACAAAATAATATTTGGATACCTTGCCTTCTTTTTGTTCGGAGGCTTGGTTCTGAATGCTCAGGAATTTTGCGCTTTTGATCAGAAGCATGGACTGCTCCTGTCTCAGGATCAATCCTATAAATCAGCAGTAACAGACCTCGAAAAATTATTGTATCAACAGGCCTTGAAGGACATGAAATCCCAAAAATTTCGCTCTTCCGGTGCACTTTATACTTTACCTGTCGTAGTCCACTTGATTTATCCTCCCGGATCAAATATTGGAACAGGAAGCAACCTCACTAATCTCGAGGTGGAACATGGGATAGATCTAATTAATGATGCTTTTGCCAATCAAGGGATATTTAAAAGTCCTATTGGCACTGACATAGGTATCTCATTTTGCTTGGCAAAGCGAGACCCCTCTGGAAATCCAAGTTCGGGAATCACCAGAACAGCCTCGACGTTGGTCAATCAAATCATGTGCAATCCAGGGACTGACGCAGCCGTAGAAGGACAAATCAAAAGCCTCATCGCCTGGGACTGCAGGCAATATGTAAACATCTGGTTGGTTACTGACTTGTTTAACAATAACTTTGGGTGTGGGCTAGCCGGATTCGCATATTTTCCAGGTGCGCCATGTACTGTCGATGGGATTATGCAAGAAGCTCGATATTGGACAAACGCAGGAGGAGTCGGCGTGACGGCACATGAAATTGGGCATTATTTAGGACTGGATCACACATTTGCGAACGGTTGTGCGAATGCAGATTGTATGCTGGATGGAGATCGTGTATGTGACACACCTCCGGACAATTCTCCTTCTTTTGCGCCTTGTGGGATAAATTCATGCAATACGGATTCTCCGGATCTTCCGGATGATACCGAAAATTATATGGACTATACTGGATGTAGCCCACTACATTTCACTAGTGGGCAAAAAACACGTATGGTTAATGCTCTTTTGCTGAGGAGAGCAAGTCTTCTGACTTCCAATGGTTGTCAACCCGTAAAACAACTGGATGCAGCATTGCCCGAAATAAAATTTAAGTATGCACTTTGTTCGGATAGTATTTGTCCGGAGTTGATTTTGAGAAACGAGGGCATCTCTTCTGTAACCACAGTTTTGATAGACTGGACTATTGATTCGGTAGCGCAAACCCCCTTCGTTTGGAATGGAAATATAATTACCGGACAATCAAGAACTCTATTTCTACCCTGCAGATTGACGACTTTTGGTGTACATACCTTGAGTTTCATCATTTCTAGCCTGAATAACGCACCGGATCAAAATTCTATCAATGACACACTGGAGAGTACCGTTGAAGTATACGGAGTTCCATCCATTCAATCATTGAAGACCGGTGCATCCCATTGCATCAGCGATGGAATAGTCAGCCTGGATGTCAAAGGGGGTAAGGCACCATATGTTTACAAACTCAACAGCAAAAATTATTCTCAGACTGACAGTTTGTTTCAGTTGCTTTCACCCGGAAATTATTCAGTACAAGTAACGGACCAGTTGGGCTGTACAACTACGGCTTCGTTTGCCATCCCTGACAGTTGCCAAAGTACAAGAAACAAAAAGTTCATTCTCAATAAGGATGCCTTGTATCAAGGAAATGATTGTTATCTGTTGACCAAAGATCTCAATGCACAGGTGGGCAGTGTTTGGTATGAAGACAAAATTGACCTTCGGGTTCCTTTTGATATATATTTTCAAATCAATTTGGGATGTCTTGATCAATGGGGTGCTGATGGTATTGCTTTTGTACTACAGCCAATCTCCACTTCCCTCGGCGCTAGTGGTGGTGGATTGGGATATCAGGGGATAGATCCAAGTATTGTCATTGAGTTTGATACCTGGGAAAATGGCAACTCAAATGATCCTTCATATGATCATATAGCCATCATGAAAAATGGAAGCACTCAACATGTTGGTCCAAACAACCTCGCCGGACCAGTACCAATACTCCCCGGCGCAGCAAATGCAGAAGATTGTAATTTCCACAATGGACTGGTAAAGTGGGATCCCATCCAGCAGACACTCAGGCTGTATCTGGATTGCCAATTCAAAATTGAATACAAAGGAGATATCATCAGCAATACCTTTTCTTCCGACCCATTCGTTTTTTTTGGATTCACATCGGCCACAGGAGGAGCTGTTAATGTGCAACAAGTTTGTCTGGATTATGTAAGCACGGTTTCAGACATAAAAGATCAAATTATATGCAAAGGTGAGTCTGTACAACTTTCAACATCCTCTAAATTTCCACAGATCCGCTGGTCACCGGCTTACAATGTGAGTAACACAAGGATATATAATCCTATTTTTTCACCGGATAGTACAACAAATTATTTTTTGGAAATCAGCGACATATGCAATTTTAAAATTTATGATACATTCCAAATTCAGGTGATAGATCCTGATCTAAATTTCAAAGTATCTCTTCTGGATTCTTGTGATCAAAATTCATCAATCTATATCCAAATTTTTCCGGATCCTCAAGATAGTATTACGCTTTTTTCTATGGATGCAAATCATTTTTCAAAAGATAGTGAGTTTGTCATACCCAGAAAAGAGCTGATCACATTATATTCTAAAACAGGACAGTGCATCAAACCCTTTTTGACGAAGATAACGCCTCCGATACCCAATCTCAGAGATACGCTCATCTGGCAGCAATCCCGCACTTGTAAGGATAGTGCGCGCATATTTGTGCAAGGAATGGGAGGACTCCCTCCATATGAATACGAGCTTGACAGTTCAGGCGTTTGGCTAAGTAACGGTGATTTTAGAAATTTGAATCCGGGCAGCCATAAGATACGTATCCGGGATAGAAGAAATTGTGAAATCTTCAGATCGGTTTTTTTAGGAGACTTTCAGAATAAGATTGTACTCAATGTAGACAGCATGTTGTTACAAAAAACATGTTGCAGCCCAACTGCATTCATCGACGTGGAAGCAAAAGGATCATTTCCTTTATATTATTATTCTTTGGACAATGACAGATGGACTGCTTATAGTGATTTCAGCAATTTAAAAAATGGGCCACACCAAATCGTCGCCCGAGATGAATACGGGTGTGTATCAGACACCTTGGCATTTACAGTTCAGGATTTCACTGCAAATAACAATGAAAGTCAGTCAATCGAAATATGTAACGGGGATTTTTATGAAATTGGACAACACAGATATATCCGAAGCGGGTCTTATAGAGATACTTTTATGAATCAGTATTGTTGTGATAGTATCATCAATACCCAACTTGTTGTAAGAGACACCTATCAGATCGAATATCGTCCTGAGATCTGTAAAGGTGACTTTGTACAAGTGGGCACTCGTCTGTATGACAGCACAGGAATTTATATCGATACCCTTTCCAGTTATTTTAATTGTGACAGTGTGGTAATAACTACATTGCTTGTTCAACCGGTATTTTATTTAAATAACAATAAAGAAATATGCGACGGTGACTTCACCCTAGTAGGCTCAAATAAATACTCTGTAAGCGGGACATATATTGATACTCTTCCAACGGTCCATCTATGCGATAGTGTGATTGAAACCAAGCTTGTAGTGCATCCTGTGTTTGATCAAAACTATTTGCCAAGAATCTGTGACGGAGAATATGTTGAAGTGGGAACCAAAAGATATTCTGCAACAGGAAACTATATTGATACTTTACGCACAGAATACAGTTGTGACAGTGTCATACATACTATGTTGATTGTAAATCCAATTTTGAGAACAATCGAATCCAAAAAAATATGTGGAGGAGATTCTGTCATGACCGGAAGCAGTATTTACAGGGCCACAGGAAACTATGTTGATACTTTGAGTACGATTTACTCTTGCGACAGTATAGTCACCACAAAATTGTTTGTCGATACTGTTGAATCTGAGTTGAGAGTAGATTCGATATATTGTTTTGATCGTCAGTTCGGTGGTGTTGAAATAAAAGTGCTGGAGGGAGTTCCATCTTTCTCCTATTTTCTGAGTTCAGAAAAACAGTATACGACAAGGAACAAGTATGACAATTTGGGTCCAGGGAAATATACCGTTTACATCAGAGATTCATTGGGATGTATCGATAGTCAACAATTCGAATTAGTTGTACCGATAGATTTGACTATAGATCTGGAGGCAGAAGTTGAAATCGTTTTGGGTCAGAAAGCGACATTGCAGCCTATTTTAAATTTTTCACCGGGACGAATTCAGTGGTATCCTGAGGAAGGCTTGAGCTGTAGCGATTGTCTGGAACCTGAAGTAGACCTGTTGCATTCACAGACCTACAAATTGCTCATTACTGACGCACATGGATGCACAGAAGAAGCGACGATATACATCAAGATTGACAATGACACCAAGATTTTTGTTCCAAATGTTTTTTCGCCTAATGGAGACAGACAGAATGATTTCTTCTTTGCATATGGAGATAATTCCTTTTCTGAAATTTTGGAATTTCATATCTATGATCGATGGGGCCAGCAGATTTTTGAACGAGAACACATTCCGTTGAATGAGGAAGAATTTGGTTGGGATGGTAGTTTTAGAGGACGAATCTTGAATCCGGGAGTTTATGTATACTATATTAAAGCGGAGAGAATTGATGGTACCCTGGTGCAGATTTCCGGTGACCTGACTTTGATAAGGTAGGACATCAGGAATTATCTAGATTAAGCAATAACCCCGGTGTACTTATTACATGAGCTTGCAATTGGTCATTTGATAATAATTTCAAATATCAAGGAAAACAATTTATGAAATACATATTGATTCTTGTAGCTTTGTTAAATCACACGGCTTGTAAATCGCAAACTAATCAAAAACTCAACGAATTAAATAATTTTGAAACTCTAACTCAAATATTTGAAAATGAAAATGGATTTAATGAATATTGCGAGCAATTAGATAGTATTTTTTATAGTCTGTTTTTTCGAGTTCCTTGTGATATCATTGATAAATTGAACAAAACTAGATATAATATTATTAAAGCTAAAGCTGATTCTTTTGATTTGACAGTTCCCCAAGTTAATGATGGAGGTTTTTATTTTAAGTGCGATCCACGGCTTTTCGAATATTTAAAATTTAGTTGTGAATATTATGGCCAATCTCCAGAAGTTAGAATGAAAAAAATAATGGAATCGATGGTTATATATGAAAATTCATTGGATAAAAAAGTAATTCAATCGCAAAATGTGCTTTTCCGAGAAAATATGAAATTGATATCAGA